>WPCG01109158.1_pt1 | contig 36249 bp, 30 predicted proteins | sample 5403311 | NCBI WGS metagenome assembly WPCG01 (sample SAMN12869467, study PRJNA574797) | sludge metagenome | isolation source: wastewater treatment of Control | place: China:Beijing | collected 2019-05-17
TACCTGCAAGAGAGGATCGTGATCGAAGACTCCTCCACCACGTAAACCAGTCGGTTTGATTCGTCAATGCGTCGAGACCAAAAACCGGACAGGTTCTCCTTTAGTGGCTCGGGCTTACCAATACCTTCAAACGGCGAGCGCTTGACGTCCGCTATTAGCTTATTGATTCTCTTTAGCGTTTTCTTATCTTGACGTTGCCAATAGACATAATCACGCCATGACTCATCCGTCCAGCACAGCAGTCGATTACTCATCATCATCGAGCAACTTACGCTCAACGACTTTTCCTGAACGGTACTGCTCAATCGATTTGTTCAGATGTGCCGCATTCGCTGGGGAGCGAAGCAGGTGCACGGTTTCCATCAGGCTGTTGTAGTAATCGAGTGACATCACGACGGCATCTTCAGAGTCTCGACGTGTAATGATGGCCGTATCGGCATCGTTAATCACACTGTCCAGCACGCTCTTTAGCCCGTTTCTTGCTTCGGTAAAGGACACGACCCTCATGGCACTTCTCCACGGTCATTGCATTGTGCTCACGATAGCATAGATATCAGACATGTTCAATATGTTGCACATGTTGTCGATTGCCGAGGGCTACCCCCTCCCCCATTAGGCCGTGCCAGTGGGGGGGGCGGTCGATCACATGAAGGCGGCAGTTGTCAAGAAATCTGTCGCCTCTGAGGTCATTCAGGCCACCTGTTTTTCCGGTTCGGCGACGGCTCAGCCTCAGGGCCCGTTGGTACGTACCGTCGACGAGTATAGATTCACTTCGCCGAATGCTAGACTGCCGCAAGCTTCCTCAGCCGATTGCCAAGGCAGGCCCCATGCAGGATTCCACCGCCATCCAGAATGCTCTGGCCGACCTGGCGTCTCGCAGCGACGCGATTGCCGTGCTGTGGCTCTATGGCTCGCGGGCCAAGGGCACCGCGACGCCAGCTAGCGACTTTGATCTGGCCGTCGCCTTCCGGGAATTCGAGAAAGACCCGCTGGAGCGGCGCCTGCGCCCCGAGCTCCTGGCGCAAGCCTGGCAGGATGCTCTAGGCCTGGCGGAGGGCCGGCTCTCGATGGTGGACATCAACCTGGCGCCGCTGACCCTGGCGCATGCCATCATCCGCACCGGGCGCGTGCTTCAGGCCAACGATCGCCTGAGGCTGGTTCGAGAGGAACAGCGAATCGGCTCGATGTGGGAGATCGACCACCTATACCACCAGCGCCATTTCGCCTGACCGACCGAGCCAACCTCTTATGGAACGCGAATACATTGACGCCATGCGGGAGCATCTGGCCACCCTCGCCGAGGAGCTGGAGCTGCTCTCGCAAGCCGCCACGCAGCCGAGCGGGCTGAGCCCGCTGCTCTATCGTGCCGCCGAACGCAACCTGCAGCTGCTGACCGAGGCCTGCATCGGCATCGCCAAGCAGCGCCTGAAGGCACTGGGGCAAGCAGTGCCCAGCGAGGCAAGGCAGGCCTTCGCCAAGCTGCAGCGCCTCGGCCATGACGACAGCGGCACCCCCTGGAACAAGGTCATCGGCCTGCGCAACGCCCTGGTGCATGACTACCTGAACCTGGACGCCGGCATCGTCGAGAGCGTGATACGCCAGCGTGACTACCAGCGGCTGCTGGACTTTGCCTACGTACAGCTCACGGCTTGACCAGAACAACAACTGCTGGGCCGTGCCGATGGCGCGCTCTACCGAGCCAAGCGCAGCGGGCGCAATTGCACGATCTCGGCGGCGGGCAACTAGGCACGACCTACCGATTCCCGGAGGTCTTCAAGCAGGGTCTCGATCAGTTGTTCCTCGTGCAGTGCCCGGCCACGCTGCTCCATGGCGGCACGCAGAGAGGCGTCCCAAAGGGCCTCGAGGGGCCTGCCCTCCAACGGCCTGCCCGGAAGGTGCGCGCAGGCCGCCAGGTCCTCCGCCCCCATTCGCCAGGGGCCCATGGCAAAACGCGCCAGCAGGGCATTGGCAATGCCGATACCGGGCCAGTCGAGATCACCGTGGTAGTGCAGCGTGGCGCCGGCGGCCTCCAGCTGTTCGAGCAGGGTGAGCACGGCCGCATTGGGACGCCCCCAGGTGACCACCATGGGCGCGGCATCGCCGCCCAGCCGCTCGGCGGCCTCGGCCAGCACCGCGGGGTTCTCGCAGACGAAGACATCGCACCCTTCGAGATCCCAGGCAGGCGGGTAGCGCAGCAGCTGACGCAGGGTGAGCCAGGCGGGCTCGGCCAGCCGCCGGTAGTCCGCTAGCGCCATCTCCAGACCGTCGCCTCCCTGCACCGGCAGACGCAGCGTCAAGACGGCACTGGTGACATCGCCGCCGAGCAGCACTCCGGCATGGGCCCAGATCGAGCGCTCATCGGGATTGGCCAGCGCCACGCCTCCGCGCCAGTGGCGGGCCAGGGCGCGGCGCACCAGAGCCGAGACCGGGCGCCCGGCATCCAGGGCATGGGCATCGCCCAGGCACTCGGCGGCCAGGGTGCTCAGGGCCATGCCGCTGGCCGGCAGCCGCTCGAGCACGGCAAGAGCCTGCTCCAGCAGGCGCCTCCCCTGCCCTTCGCTGCCGCCTGCCAGGCGCTTGAGCTGGCCGCCACGGCGCAGGTCATCCAACCAGGCGCTCACCCCCAGCCGCTCGGCTTCGGAACGAAAGGCCGCCAGCAGGGTGTTCCAGCGCTGGCGAGAGGCGTCACGAGCCGCTCGTGGATCCACCAGCGGTCCATCCAGCGCCTCCAGGGCGGTGCGCAGATCCTTCGCCACCCCGGATCGTGCCAGGGCATGAGAAAGGGCCTCGAGGTCCACGCTCAAGGACTTTCCCTGCCGTGCAGGCCGCCCTATCAGGCGCTCCACGGCGGCGCGCTCGAGGTCACTGACCCGGCTCAGGGTCAGGCGGCCACCGTCTTCGCGCAGCAGTTTGCGCGCCAGACGCTGGCGGAGGCGAGCCAACCCCGGCCCGCCCAGCAGGCGCTTCAGACGTTCGATATCGACCGGCACAGGCATCAGAACAGGCTATCCATGCCGCCCGCAGATTCGACATCCGCGACCTCGCGCCGCGGCTCGCGGACCTGACTGACGGGAGTCTTGTCGCGGACTCGGCGCTTGCCATCCCATTTCCAGCGGGTGACGTGCACGGCATCGACCCCTTCGCGGCGCACCAGCTGGGCGATGGCCAGCCCCGGCACGTCCGGGTAGCAGCCCCACTCCCGCTCCGAGGTCATCACGGCGTCGAGGTCGAACTGGGCCAGCAGCCCCATGCTCTTGGCCCGGGCGTCATCGTCGATCCCTGCGAACACCTCGTCGAGCATCACCAGGCGCGGTGCCAGCTCATGGGCGCTGCCGTAGTGGCTGGCCGCGGCGGCGAACAGCGGCAGGGTGATCACGAGGGCCCGTTCACCGCCGGAGGCCGGACCATAGGCGGGGCGCCACTGGCCGTTCTGATGACGCTCCACCACGAAGCGGTGCCAGAAGCGGTAGTCCAGGGCGCGCTCGAGGATCTCCTGCAGGGCGCCGCCCTCGTCGCTGGCCCGGGCCTCCTCGATACGCCGGCGCAGGAAGTCCCCCACCACCCGACGATCCTCCGCCGACCAGGCATCCAGAGCCTGGCGCCGCAGCCGCTGACAGACGTCCTCCAGTCCCGCCGGCGCCGTCATGCCCCCGGCGCTCTGCCCCTCGGCCAGCGGCTGCCAGCGGATGCGCAGGCGCATGCCGGTGCTGGTGGGACGGCTCTCCAGCTCGCCGTTCATCTCGCGCACATGGCGCTCGGTATCGGTGATGCGCTCCTGGATATGGCTGGCCACCTCATCGATCAGGTAGTTCTCCAAAAGCTCCCGCTCCCGGGCATTGAGCAGCGCCTGACGCTGCGCAATCTCGTCGTTGAGCTGGCGATGCAGGGCATCGGGATCCTGCCGCCGCCCCTGGAAGACGATACGCACCAGCAGCAGGTCATCCCGAGCCTCGGCGATGCAGTCGTGCCCGCCGCGTGAGAGCACGTCGGTGAGCCGCTTGATATGCTCGTGCAGCCGCCCCTGGTGGGCGTGCCAGCGCTCGTCGTCGGCATCGATGCCGGCGGTGGCCTGGGCGGCGGCCCGGGCCAGGCGCACGGCGGGATCCGCCGCCCAGGAGGTCGGGGCCTCCTGCGCCATGAAGCGGTCAGGGGCGGCCACGCGCAGCAGCCCCTCCTCCACCAGAGCCCGGAAGTCGGCGATCCGCTCGCCCCGGCGCGCGTCCAGCTCGGCCAGGCGCTCCTCACCCTGGGCCACCTTCTCGGCCAGGCGCGCCGCCTCGCCGAGCAGGGCCTCGTAGCGGGCAGCAAGCTCGCGCTGCTCTCGGGTCAGCGTCTCGCGCCGTGCCTGAAGCGTCGCCAGCTGGCGCTCCAGCGCCTGGACCTCGGCGCCCATGGTGTCGCGCAGGGTATCCCGACGCACCTCCGCCTCCCGGGCCTGCTCCTCGGCCTCGGCGTGCTCCTGCTCGGCCTGGGCCAGCGCTTCCCCTGCAGAACGGCGCTCTGTGCGAGCTTCGTCGAAGCGGCGCCTGGCCTGTTGCCAGGCCATGATCGCCTGCGCCAGCTCGCTGATGGCGAGCCGGTAGTCGTTGAGCACCGTCTGAAGGCGAGCCAGAGGCTCGCGCTCGGCGGGCAGGCGCAGGTCCTCGGCGGCGAGATAGAGCTCGCCGCGCTGAGCCTCCAGCGCCTCCCGGGCCTCTTCTCGCCTTGCCCGGGCCTGTTCCAGGCGCTCGGTCTGGGTGTCTCGAGCGCGCCGCGCCGCTGCCTCGGCGGCATGGGCGTCACGCAGGGCCTGGGCCATGGGACGCTGCTGCCACTCCCGTTCGGCGACCTCGAGGAGCGCCCGGAGATGCTCGAGCTCGGCGGCGATCTCGGCGGCCTCTGCGGTCAGCGCCTCCAGCGCCTGGGCAATCTCCGCCAGCCGGCGCTGGCGGGCCGACTCCCGGGCGGCGTGACCAATATAGAGCGCCTCGGCCTTGCCCCAGGCGCCGCGGAGCGGACCCAGCCGCCAGCGGCCTTCCGGGCTCACCCAGGCAGAGGCCTCGGAGACGCCCAGGCCGATACCGGAGAGCAGCGCCTCGACGATGTCTCGCGCCACCGGGGCGCTATCGGGCAGATCGGGACGCAGGGCAGCGGCCAGACTCTCCTCCCCCGACCGCGTGGCACCCGCGTCGAGTGGCGTGAGCAGGGTATCCCAGGTATCGGAGGCGAGCAGCTCGCCGTCCGGCATCACCCAGGCATCCAGCAGCCCGGAGGCCTCCAGGGCCGCCTCCAGGCCGGCGCGCTGGTCGGCTGCCAGGCCTGGCCGAAAGTCCACCAGCTGCCAGAGCGGCGCTCCCGGACGCGCTTCGCGGCTCCCTTCGTCACGGGTATGCGGCGCCGGCGGCACCCGCACCTCCCCCGTTTCCAGACGCTGGCGCTCTGTCTCCAGCTCGGCGCGCTCGCCCTCCAGCGACTCATGGCGGCTGGCCAGCCCATGGCGCTGCCGGCTCAGGGCTTCACGGCGAGCGTCCCGTGCGGTCGAGAGCCCTGCCTCGGCGGGGTCATCGCCGCTCAGGTGGTCACACCAGGGGGCGAGCTCGGCGAGCAGCGCCTCGGAATCCTCGGGGTGCAGCGCCTCGAGAGCGGCGAAGTGCTCGCGCCAGCTGGCCTGAAGGGTCTCGGCGGCCTCTGCCCGAGCCCCTATCGCCTCCTGCCACTCCTCCTCGCGATTTGCCAGGGTCTCTTCCTCACGGCGCGCCTCGTCCTCCACCCGGTGGAAGGCCCGCTCCGCCTTGTCGACCTCATCGAGTCGGCGGTTGAGATGGGCAACTCCCTCCTCGCGGCGACGATGCAGGTCCCGCAGCGCCTGCTGCAGCGCCTCCACGTCCTGCGCATCGGGGGGCGCCTGCTCGCCCGACTCACCCGATTCACCCGATAAGCGTGCGGCGACGTGTCGACGGTGGTCGCTGCCCACCCCCGCCTCGTCGGCCAGGAGATCGCTCGCCTCGCGGCACGCCTCCCGCGCGGCAGCGCCGCTCTCCAGGGCATTACCGGCCTCCATAAAACGGGATTCGGCGCGCCGGTCGCTCTCACGCTCTCGTGCCAGCCGCCGGCTTTCCTGGTCGGCCCTGGCGCGGCGCTGCCGGGCCAGCTCGTCGGCGTTACCCAGCGCCTCCGCCGAGCGCATGGCGTCGCTGGACTCCAGGGTACGCTGGCGTGCCGCCAGCTCCCGCTGCTGCTCATCAAGCGCCTCGCGAGATTCCCCCAGGGCCTCGCGACTCGCCTGGGCCTCCTGATGCGCCTGACGATCGCGGCCCAGCTGCAGGCGCACCCGCTCATACTCGGCGTGGGCGCCGGTCAGGAAGTCGGCCCGGCGGCGCACCGCAATGCCGGCATAGTGTCGGTAGTGGCCGAGAAAGGCCTCCACGGCCCCGGCCGTCTCCTCCAGCCCCTGAATCTCCTCGCGATAGACATCCAGGCTGCGATAGGACTCGGCCACCTCGGCGATCAGGCCGCGACCCAGCGGCGGCAAGGCATCGCTGAGCGCCTGGGAGAGGCGATTGGGGTCGGGCTTCTTGGCCAGCTGGGGCTGGCGCAGCTGCAGCAGCAGGTCGAGCAGCGCCCCGTAGCGCTGCTCCCCCAGGTGAAAGAGCCTCTCGTCGATGGCTCGCCGGTAATCCGCGGCGCGATCGTAGAGCTGCCCCTGGCTGCCCAGTGCCTGGCCGAGCCGCTCGCGGCTCAGGCTGCGCCCCTTCTCGACCAGGAAGAGGTCACGCCCGATGCGCTGAGGCGTGGTAAAGAACCAGGAGCGCACCGGCCGCCCCGCCACCGCCTTGAGCCCACAGCCCACGGTAAAGGTCTCGGGGCCGTCATCCCCCAGGCGCCCGAACTCCAGCCAGGTGTAGCCCAGACGCTCCTGATACTCCCCCACCAGCAGGTTCCACTCCATGCGCTTGGCGCTGTCGCCATCGGGCTCCACCCGGGAGGGGAGCAGCTGGCCGTCGAGCAGAAACGGCAGGGTCAGCGCCATCACCTTGGACTTGCCGGTACCGTTGTTGCCGCGCAGCAGCAGCCGCCCGTCGTGGAAGTGAAAGACCTCCTCGTCGTAGTAGAAGATCTCCACCAGGCCACAGCGCAGGGGCTGCCAGCGGGTGCTCTGGGGTTCGGGAAGCTCGCTCATGGAATGCTCACTCATCGGGCGGACTCGGCCAGGTCGGGTTGCGGATCGGGTTGCGTATTATCGGGCGTCCCGGGCAGCGCCGGCGAGCCTACCCGGAAGCGCCCAAGGGCCGGCAGCGGCAGGATGCGTTCGGCGCCCTGCCCAGCCTGACGCCGGACCAGACCCAGCGCCGCCAGGCGGGCCAGGGTCTGGCGCGCCAGGCCATGGGCAGCGCCGGGCTCACAGGCGGACTTGCGCCAGTAGCGGCGGTAGTCGCGCTGCCACTGAAGGATCCAGGATTCCGCCTCCTCCAGGGTAACGCCTTCGGGGCCGCCCTCGGCCAGCCGTTCGGCCATCAGCAGCGCCAGATGCCCTTCGGTGCCCTCCGCCGGCATCTTCTCGTCGGTGAGCTCGCCCTCGGGATCCACCAGCGCCAGTCCCTCGGCACGCACCTCGGCGACGAGCCCTGTGGCCTGCTGCAGGCGACGCAGCAGAGGGCCGCGCTGGTTGGCCAGATAGGCAGCCTCGTCATCGGCGAGGGAATCGAGGTAGACCACAGGGTCATCCAGCAGCCGCCGCGCCAGGCGGTGACGCAGCTCGCGATTGCGCCCCTCGGGGGTATCCGGCACGAAGGTCTCGCTCAGGGCACTCAGGCGGGCGTCAAGGTCGAGCTCGGCATCGGCGCCGTTCAGGGCCACCAGGGAGGGCCCCCGAGCGGTGACCAGCAGGGCGGCCAGCAGCCGGCGATCCACGTCGTAGAGCACATCGCCCTCCAGGCCGCGGCGCAGGAACTGCTCCTCGTCTCCGGCCACCCGGCGCAGCACCCCGAGTTCCATCAGCAGGCGCACGACCACGACCAGATCCCGCCGCGCCTCCTGATGGTCCAGCGAGAAGGCCAGCCCGCGTTCGGCCAGCGCCGGGTCGCCCACCGCCTGCCCCAGCCCTTCCCCCAGGCGCCCCAGAGTGATCTGGGCGTCGCCCCGCTCGAGATCCGCCAGCAGCAGGCAGAACAGCGCGTAGCGGCGGCGATTGAGGGTCTTGCGCTGGGTCCCCCTCCCTACCGTCGCTGGGCGAGTCGGGTCTTGGAGATCAGCGGGGCGCTTGTGCAGGCGTACGAAGTCGCGCTCGCTCTGCAGGTGCCAGCCAGTCTCCCGCGCCAGCCAGTCGCGCAGGGTGGCAGCATGGCGGCGAATCGGGGGAAAGGCAGGGTCATCGCTGCGGATCAGCGGCCTGGCCAGCAGGGCGCGCAGGGCGCGGCGCTGCTCCTCCTGGCGCTGGCGCGTCAGGGCATCGCTCAGCTCCTCCATGCGTCCTCCTCCAGATCGACGATCTCCAGGCGGTAGTCGCGGCCGCTGAGCATCCCGGCCTCGGTGCGCAGGGTCGCGGTGGTCTCGGGTCCCAGCGGCGCCAAGGTGATGCGCAGGCTGCCGTCGCCGGTGGTGGTGGTCACCGGCGAGTCATCACCGGCACTCGCCGCCAGGGCATCGCCGAGCAGGTTGAGCAACAGGCGAAAGGCGCCGTCATCCAGCTCTCCCAGCTCCGAGAGACGTTCGGCACGCCGCTCCACCAGCTGACGCCGGGCGGCCCGCGCCGCACTGGCCTCCTCGGCCAGCTGACGCGCCAGCAGCTCCCGCTCCCGGGCGCGGCTGCGCAGCTTGGGCGGCGCCCCGGGCTTCTGGTAGCTGCCGGTGGCGCGCAGCCGCGCCTGCACCTGCATGCCCGGGGCATCGGCCCAGGGTGTGCCGGCCGGCACCGGGGTCTGCTGCCACGCCTCGGCGGTCTCGGCATCGATCGTCAGGTGGCGGGCCGGCGTCAGGCCGAAGGCGGTTCGCCACAGGCGATGCGCCTCGCCGTCGCTGTCACACTCGAGGAACCAGCGTGCCAGGGTGCGAAAGTCCGCGGAGCGGTCGCTACGCGCCATGCGCCGCTCGTTGAGCCGTCCGACCATCTCCAGCAGCTGGGTGACGGCGCGCCGCGCGCTGCTGCGTAGCAGGCGCGCCTGGGCCTGGCGTCCCGGCTGGTCGAGGAACCAGGCCCGCAGCCCCTCCCAGTGGCCGTGCCAGCGCCGCCACGCCTCGGCGAAGGCCCGGGCGCGCTCGTCGTCGTCCGGGGACTCCCCCGGCGCCAGGTCGGTGAGCTCGCGCTCGGCGGCCTGGCGCAGCAGCCGCGCCACGGGCGCTTCTGCAGCGCCGTCGCCATCCAAGGCGCGGATCAACTCGGCAATCTCGCCAGAGGCGGCGGTCAGGTCGCCGAGGAAGCGCTCGATATAGCCGATCACCCGCTCCTTGTAGAGCAGGAAGGCGTCGGCATCGCTGCCCTGACCCTCCAGGGTACGGTTCAGGCCGGTCATGAAGGCACGGGCATTCTCGGCCAGGTCGGCGAAGACACCGGCCAGGTCGCGCAGCAGCAGCTGGCTCTCGGTGGCCGAGGGCGCCTCGCTCTGCGCCAGGGTCAGCAGGGCGCGCAGGCGGGTGCGGATATCCTCCAGCGCCACGCTCTGCAGGGCGCCACGGCGCCCCAGCTCCTGCTCGAAGGTGGCCAGGGCCGCCTCCACGGCCTCACCCTGGCGGGTAATCTGATAGACGTAGAGGGCGCGATAGTAGTCCTCGACGCTGGTCACCCGGGCATTGTCGCGCTCGGCATCCAGGTTGCCCCAGGCCACCAGCTGGGTCAGGGCGGACTGCACGGTGGCCAGTTCCGGCTCACCGACCTGCTGCTGCACATCCTCCGGGCGCAGATGCACCAGGAAGTGCGACTTCGCCTCCACGAAGGCGCGCATCACCCGGCGATAGAGTTCAGCCTTCTCGGCGGTGACATAGCTGAAGGGCGTGTAGTCCAAGCGGGCTCCCGTTTACTTTGTGGGTTCCAGGGCCTGCGCCAGCAGGGAGCGCTTGCGCGGCAGCAGGCTCACCTCCAGACCCAGAGGCCGGAAGACACGGCTCTTCACCTCCAGGGTGACATTGCCCTTGTCGCCTTCCAGGTCGGAGAGGGTGCGACGGCTGATGCCGACCAACTCGGAATAGCGAGTCTGGGAGAGCCCAAGCACCTCACGACGCAGAGCCCTCAGAAGCTGGCCGTCGGTGAGCTCGCCGGCATAGTAACGCTGGAGCAGCAGCACCAGCGCCGCTTCACGATCATCGACACTGCGTGGCTTCACAACAACTCCCAGCGCTTGAGACGCGTGCCAAGGGACCTTAATCCTACCGACGGTATCTCCAGGATTCGAGAGGGAACGCCGCGCACGGCCAGACGCTCATCGAGCCCTTCAAGATCGCCCGCCAACTCCCGGAGCGATTCGATCAGCCGATCAGGATCCACGAGGTCCGACAGAGATTTCGCAATGGCATGCCAGTCATATTCGCCCCCTGCCTCGAGTGGCGGCCCCCACTGGGTGGTACGCGTGACGCCCTCGGGGTCGGCACGCATCGGGGCGAAATCGTAGACCGGTGAGAGCCAGATTTCCTCGGGACGCTTCAGCAGCGCCGTATTGCGGCCGTGGTTGTCGGAGTTGCCAAACGCGATGTTGAGCAGATCGCGCCGCACCCACTCGATGACGAAGGCGTGGGTATCGAAGGCCTCGCCTCCTTCGCGGACCCGGTACTGCGCCTGGAGCAGCGCCACCAAGCGACGCAGGGTCTCACCGTGGCGAAGGAAGGTGCCGGGCGCCGCCCCCATCAGGGAGTAGACGGATTCCAGGCCGTAGCGCATCCAGGCTCCGTCGCGGTAGTGCATATCGAAGCGCGGAAGCCACAGCGAGGGATAGCGCTCCCCCTCGATCAAGCGCATGCCGCCTGTCTCGATGGCGTCGATGCCGAGAGCCGCGAGTTCCTGATAGTAGTGGTACTCGGCACGCAGGATGTCGCAGTCGTCGGCAGAGCGGCTTCCGCGGGGAAACTTCACCAGCATTGGCAGATCCGGTCGATGAGCCTCTTCCTGCCAGGTATCGATCCAGACCCGCTCATCATCGGTGAGTCTCAGGAGCAGCTTGGGCGCTTCGCCTCCGGCACCGGTCGCACCTCCGCTGGCCGCCCCCATCTGCTGGGCATACTCCAGGAAATCCACATCGCGCTCCACGACGCTCTGCACAGGAAAGCGTCGCTCGCCCAGGCTATCCCTCAGGCTATCGTCGGGCACTGCCTCCTTGATACGCAGGTTGCCCACCGGCGCGATGGTGCCTCGAGCCAGCAGCTCCGCATCCTGACGCCCTGCCGGCAGGCCCTGTATACCGAGATAGTCCACCCAGAAGCGGCGACTCGCGCCGGCCGGCATGATGTCTTCCAGAAAGCCGAACCAGCGTGGGGATTCATGGGTGAGCATCAGCTCGACCGGCAGTAGCAGACTGCAGGCATGCAGGTCGTCATGAAACATCCAATCGACGGCATACTCGGTGGTATAGCGCAGTCGAGATTCCCCGCGCACCCCGCGATCGGGTCCGGGAAGTGTCAGAATGGCCGCATCGTGCCAGGCCTGGTCGAAATGGATCTGCAGCGTCAGGTCCATGACACCCCCTTGCGCACCATAATGCTCATAAATGTCAATTCGACACGCGTTATGAGCATTGTAGCGCACATCATTTAAAGATTTCAGATTTTTTGAGCATGACACTACTCATGCCTTACTTCCCCCCATGGCAAGACGCCCGCCCCTCCTTGCGGCGGGTCGGGCGTCCGGGCGCTGTCGATCGCGAAGGTGTCTCAGCCTTCCGGCTTCTCGAAGACCCAGGTGGTGCCTTCGCGGGAGTCCTTGAGGATGATGCCCAGCACCGCGAGCTCATTGCGGATGGCGTCGGCGGCGACGAAGTCCCTGGCCTGCTTGGCCGCGGCGCGGGCGTCGATCTTCGCCTGGATCTCCTCCTCGGAGAGCGGCAGGCCGGAGGCGCCCGCCTTGAGGAAGGTCGCCGGGTCCTGCTGCAGAAGGCCCAGGATGCCACCCAGGCGCCGGAGCTCGGCGGCCAGGGCCGGCGCCTCGCCGGGTGCCTCCTTCCTGGCGCGGTTGAGCTCACGAGCCAGGTCGAAGAGCACCGAGAGCGCCCCGGGCGTGTTGAAGTCGTCGTCCATGGCGGCGGTGAAGCGCTCGGCGAACTCGGCCGCCACCGCCCCTGTCGCCGGCTCGCCCGCTTCCTGAGCCGGCCCTTCCATCGACAGCCCTTCAAGGGCGAGTCCTTCAAGAGAATTGTAGAAACGCTCCAGGGACTTGCGGGCGTCCGCCAGAGACTCCGGTGCGTAGTTGATGGCGCTGCGGTAGTGGCTGGCCACCAGCAGGTAGCGCACCACCTCCGGGTCGTGGTGCTCGAGCACCTCGCGGATGGTGAAGAAGTTGCCCAGGGATTTGGACATCTTCTCCTGGTTCACCCGCACCGCCCCGGCATGCATCCAGGTATTCACGAAGGGCTTGCCGTTGGCCGCCTCGGACTGGGCGATCTCGTTCTCGTGGTGGGGGAAGGTCAGATCCGGCCCGCCGCCATGGATATCGAAGGTGTCGCCAAGGCAGCATTTGGACATGGCCGAGCACTCGATGTGCCAGCCGGGGCGCCCCTCGCCCCAGGGGGAGGGCCAGCTCGCCTCGCCGGGCTTTGCCGCCTTCCAGAGCACGAAGTCCAGCGGGTCCTCCTTGTGCTCGTCCACCTCGACCCTGGCGCCGGAGCGCATCTCGTCGAGATCGCGGTTGTTGAGCTTGCCGTAGCCCTCGAACTTGCGCACCCGGTAGTAGACGTCGCCGTTGTCCGCCGCATAGGCGTAGCCCTTGGCGATCAGGGTCTCGATCATACTGATGATATCGTCGATATGGCGGGTCGCCCGGGGCTCCTGATCCGGCGGCAGCACCGAGAGCCGCGCCTCGTCCTCGTGCATCGCCTCGATCATGCGCTCGGTGAGCGAGGAGATCGTCTCGCCGTTCTCGTCGGCCCGGCGCAGGATCTTGTCGTCGATATCGGTGACGTTGCGCACATAGGTGACGTCATAGCCGCGATGGCGCAGATAGCGGGTGATGACGTCGAAGGCCACCATCACCCGGGCGTGGCCCAGGTGGCAGTAGTCGTAGACGGTCATGCCGCACACGTACATGCGGACCTTGCCCGGCTCGATGGGCGTGAAGACCTCCTTGCGGCGGGTCAGGGTGTTGTAGATCTGCAGCGCGTCGTTGCTCACGGTTACCCCTTCTTCTGCGCTTCTTTCTTCTGGACCTTGGCCCAGCTGTCCTTGAGGCCCACGGTACGGTTGAACACCAGCTTGCCGTCGCGGCAGGCGTGGCGGTCGGCGCAGAAGTAGCCCACCCGTTCGAACTGGAAGCGGCTCTCGGGGGCGACCTCGGCGAGGCTCGGCTCGCCGATGGCCTGGCAGACCACCAGGGACTCCGGATTCAGGTGGTCGAGGAAGTCGGCATCCTTGTCGCGATCCGGCTGCTCCACGGTGAAGAGGTTGTCGTAGAGGCGCACCTCCATGGGTACGCCGTGCGCGGCGCTGACCCAGTGGATCACCCCCTTCACCTTGCGCCCCTCGGGGTTCTTGCCCAGGGTGTCGAAATCCACGGAGCAGCGCAGCTCGCTGATCTCGCCGGCCGCGTCCTTGACCACCTCGTCGCAGCGGATCACGTAGGCGTTGCGCAGGCGCACCTCCTTGCCCGGCGCCAGGCGGAAGAACTTCTTGGGCGGCTCCTCCATGAAGTCGTCCTGGTCGATATAGAGCTCCCGGGTGAAGGGAATCCGACGCACGCCCAGGTCGTCCCGGGCCGGATGGCCGGGCACCTCATAGACCTCCTCATGGCCCTCGGGAACGTTGGTCAGTACCACCTTCAGCGGCTTGAGCACCGCCATGGCCCGGGGCGCGTTGTCCTCGAGGTCGGCGCGGATGGCGTGGTAGAGCATGGCGATGTCCACCAGGCCACCGTCGGCACGGGTCACGCCGATCATCTCGCAGAACTTGCGGATGGAGGCCGGCGTGTAGCCACGGCGACGCATGCCGGAGATGGTGGGCATGCGCGGGTCGTCCCAGCCGTCGACGATGCCCTCATCCACCAGCAGCTTCAGCTTGCGCTTGGAGGTCAGGGTGTAATTCAGGTTGAGCCGGGCAAACTCGATCTGACGCGGCTTCGCCGGCACCGGCAGGTTCTCCAGGAACCACTCATAGAGCGGGCGGTGATCCTCGAACTCCAGGGTGCAGATGGAGTGGGTGATCCCCTCGATGGCGTCCGACTGCCCGTGGGTGAAGTCGTAGGAGGGGTAGATCTTCCACTTGTCGCCGGTCTGGTGGTGATGGGCGTGGCGGATGCGATAGAGGATGGGGTCGCGCAGGTTGATGTTGGGCGACGCCATGTCGATCTTGGCCCGCAGCACCTTCTCGCCCTCGGCGACCTCCCCTGTGCGCATGCGCTCGAGCAGCTCGAGGTTCTCTTCCACGCTGCGCTCCCGGTAGGGGCTGGGGCGGCCCGGCTCGGTCAGGGTGCCGCGGTACTCGCGGATCTCGTCGGCGGAGAGGTCATCGACGTAGGCCTTGCCTTCGCGGATCAGGTGCTGGGCCCAGACGTAGAGCTGGTCGAAGTAGTCGGAGGCGAAGCGCACCGGCCCCACCCACTCGAAGCCCAGCCAGCTGACGTCCTCCTTGATGGCGTCGATGTAGGCCTGCTCCTCCTTGGCCGGGTTGGTGTCATCGAAGCGCAGGTGACAGTCACCACCGAACTGCTCGGCCAGCCCGAAGTTGAGGCAGATCGACTTGGCGTGGCCGATATGCAGGAAGCCGTTGGGTTCCGGCGGGAAGCGGGTCACGATCTTGCCGGTGCGGCCGGCCTCGACCTCGTCGCGAATTTGGTTGCGAATGAAATTCGGCGCGCTGGTGGTGTCGGTGGTCATGGTTGGGCAAACAACCTCTGGTTGAAGGTGCGGGCGCTCACTTCGCGCCTCGAGGCAAAACCGGTATTATAGCGCCACGTCCATGGGCAACGCCAAGGCAGCGCCCCTTTATTGCACAGGAACTTAGCGATGATCGTTCTCGAAACCACCTTCGGTGACATCACCATCGAACTCGACCACGAGAAAGCCCCGAAGACCGCGGCCAACTTCGAGCAGTACGTCCGCGACGGCTTCTACGACGGCACCCTCTTCCACCGCGTCATCGACGGCTTCATGGTCCAGGGCGGCGGCTTCGACGAGAACTTCGACCAGAAGCCCACCGGCGACCCCATCGAGAACGAGGCCGACAACGGCCTGAAGAACGAGGCCGGCACCCTGGCCATGGCGCGCACCCAGGACCCGCACTCCGCCACCGCCCAGTTCTTCATCAACGTGGCCGACAACGCCTTCCTGAACCACAGCGGCAAGTCCATCCAGGGCTGGGGCTACTGCGTGTTTGGCCGCGTGGTCGACGGCATGGAGGTGGTGGAGAAGATCAAGAACGTCGAGACTACCCGTCGCGGCATGCACGCCGATGTGCCCGCCGAGGACGTGGTCATCAAGAAGGCCGTCGTCAAGGAGGCCTGATGGCCACCCTGCTGATTTCAGATCTGCACCTGCACCCCGGGGCCCCCGAGGTCACCGAGGGCTTCCTGGACTGGTTGGAGGAGCGCGCCTGCGGCTGTGACGCGCTCTACATCCTGGGCGATTTCTTCGAAGCCTGGATCGGCGACGACCTGCTCGACCTGGCCGGCCAGGACCCCAGCGGCAACGCCGACCTGGCCCTGCGCGTCGCCCGGGCGCTCAGGCGCCTGGCCGATGACGGCACCGCCCTCTACCTGATGCACGGCAACCGCGACTTCCTGCTCGGCGAGCGCTTCGCCGCCGAGGCCAGCGCCACCCTGCTTCCCGACCCCAGCGTGGTGGAGCTGGGCGGTGCGCGGGTGCTGCTGATGCACGGCGACAGCCTCTGCACCCTCGATGCCGACTACCAGGCCTTCCGTGAGAAGGCGCGCAACCCGCTCTGGCAGGCCCAGGTGCTCTCCATGCCCCTCGACCAGCGCATCGCCCTGGCGAGGCAGCTGCGTGAGCAGTCCGGCGAGGCCAACTCCAACAAGGCCGAGGACATCATGGACGTCACCCCGGACGAGGTGGCGAGGGTCATGACCGAGCACGAGGTAACCACCCTGATCCACGGCCATACCCACCGCCCGGCGGTGCATGAGCTGGTCGTCGGTGATGCCCCCGCCTGGCGCTACGTCCTGGGCGACTGGCAGCCCGAGCGGGGGTGGGAGATCGTGGTCACCGACAACGGCGAGCCCGAGCTCAGGGAGTTTCCGCTAGGCGGGTGAGGCAGCCCTGCAGTCGCTCCTCCAGCGCCTCGACATCGGGCAGGCTCCCCGCCTCCCCGATGATCTCGAGGCGCGAATCTCGCCGCCAGGCGCTGTCGGCGAGGCTGAGCGTCCCGCCGGCGCGGTTGTAGAGCTTCCAGCCGGCGTCGGTGTGGAAGACCCCCTTGACCCTCAGCGCCCCAGGCAGCCCGCCCAGCGCCTCGCCCAGGCGGTCCAGGTCGAAGGCGTCACGGGGATGCCAGCGCCACCCCAGGGTCTCGTGGCCCAGGGCGCTGCCGCACTCCCGCTGGGGGCGGCCCGGCTCGGGCAGCGCCTCGGCAAACGCCTCCAGCACCACTCCCTTCACGCCGGGAGCGCCACTGGCCGCCTCCCGCAGGCGCCGGTGGGCATCGCTGTCGACTACCTCACGGGATGAGCCGGCCGGCTCGGCCTGCTCACCCCCGATCAGCCGCTCCAGGGGCAGCTCGCCTCCGGTCGCCTCGAGTATCCAGCCCTTGGGGGGCCAGAGCTCTCCCAACCACTCCCTGGCCGCGGCCAGCTGGGCCGGCGTGGCCAGGTCGGTCATGGTCAGGGCCACGCCGTCGGCCATGGCGAGCTGGTCGCGGAAGGTCTCATGCTCCCGGGATCGCGGGTCGTCCAGCCGGCGGGGATCGAGCAGCGCCACGACGCTTCCCACGTCGAGCACTCCGGCGAAGGCCTCGCCGCGCAACACCTCCAGCAACCCCGCCGGATGGCCCAGCCCCGAGGGCTCCACGATCACCCGATCGGGACGGTGACGGTGCAGCAGGTTGACCAGGGTCGCCTGCATCACGAAGGCCAGCTGGCAGCAGAGGCAGCCGCCGGGAATCCCCTTGACCACCAGGTCATCCCGGGACTCGAACATCGCCTGGTCAATGCCCACCTGGCCGAACTCATTGACCAGGATGGCCCAGCGCTCATCCGCGGGCTTCTGCTCGATCAGCCGGTGGATCAGGGTGCTCTTGCCGCTGCCGAGAAAGCCGGTGATCAGGTGGACGGGCACGTTGGCCAGGGGGGCGGGCATGGAGAGTCCTCCGGGATGGGAATAAGTGTTATATCATAACATAATGAGCAAGGGGGCCAATGTGCGATGACCAACAAAAAAGGAGCAAGCCAAGGGGGTCCCTTGTCGCTTGCTCCCTGTTCATTGCAGCTGGTTCCTTGTGGCTGGCCGAAGGCCGAGGGCCCTATTGCCGGATGTCCGCCTTGTCGCGCAGGTCGTCCAGCAGGCCCTGAATGGCGGCCTGGGCACGCAGCCGCTCGGCCATGCTGGCCACGAACTGCTCGATCTCGGCGTTGACCTCGCCCTCCTCGACCGCCTCGAGGGCGATCAGCACCACGCGGTCGCCGTCCACGGCGCGGCCGTAGGCCGGAGAGCCCTCCTCCGGTGCGGGGAGGCGGAAGGCGGCATCGACCAGCTCACGCGAGAGGCCCCGGCTCTCCTGGCGACCGACGCCCTCGGCGCGCTGCCAGTCGACGTCGACCTCCTCGCCGGCACGCAGCGCCGCCAGGCGCTCGTCGGCCACCTCCGCCAGGGCCTGGCGACGCAGGTTGGCGGCCACACTGGCCTCCACCCGGTCACGCACCTCCTCCAGCGGCAGCGTCGTGGCGGGACGGTGGTCGGCCACGCGCAGGACCATGCGGCGGTCGGTGTCGAGTTCGATCACCTCGCTGTTGAAGCGCTCCTCCAGCACATCGGGGCTGAAGGCCTGGCTCATCACGCCGGGCTCGGAGAACACGCCGTCGGCGCCCTCCCGGGAGACCCAGTCGCTGGTGCTGAGCGCCAGGCCGATATCATCGGCCACGCTCTGCAGGTCGTCGGCGGCGAAACTCTCGTCGATCAGGCGCTGGACCCGCTCGTTGAACTCGCCGGAGACCCGGGAGAGGGCCAGCTCGCGGTGCAGCTGGTCGCGCATGCTCTCGAAGGGCTCCCGCTCCAGGCCGGTGACGGTCAGCAGGTGCAGGCCGTTGTCGGTCTCGACGATGTCGGAGACCTCGCCCTCCTCCATGCCGAAGGCCGCCTCGTCGAAGCTGTCGCCGAAGAAGCCACGGCTGATCACGCCGAGGTCGCCACCCTGCTCCGCCGACACGGTGTCGTCGGAGACCTCCAGGGCCAGGTCGGCGAAGGCTTCGCCGTCGGCCAGACGCTGACGCACCGCCTCCAGCTCCTCGACGGCTTCCTCACGGCTACGCTCGCCGTTGAAAGTCAGCATGATATGGGCGATGCGACGATCGGCGTCGCCGGTGCGCTCCCGCCAGGCGTCGCGCAGCTCGGCCTCGTCGATCTCGACATCGGCGGCCATCTCCTGGCGATCGATGATCACGTACTCCAGGCGCACCTGCTCGGCCCGCCGGTAGTTCTCGGCGTTGGCATCGTAGTAGGCCTGCAGGTCCGCCTCGTCGACTTCGACGGCGCCCTCGAGATCGGACTCGCCGAGGGGGGCGTAGCGGAAGGTGCGGGTCTGGCGCTGCAGGGTCGCCAGGGTCTCCTGCTCGCTGGGCAGGGTGAAGTCGCTGAAGGCCAGCCCCTGCTGCAGCTGCTGGCGTTTCATGTCCACCCGCAGCTCCTCGCGGAAGGCCACCGGCGTGTAGCCGGCACTGGCCAGGCGATTGCGGAAGAGCTCGCTGTCGAAGCGACCCTCGGCGTCCTGGAACTCCGGCAGCGAGACGATCACCTGGTCCAGCTGCTCCTCGGAGAGGTGCAGGCCACCCTCCTCGGCATACTGGGTCAGCAGGCGGTCGGTGATCAGCTGGTCGAGCATCTGGGCACGCAGGGCGCGCTCCTGCTCCGGGGGCACCTGGCCGGAACGGATGGCTCGCTGGACCTCCAGCTCCAGCTGCTGGCGAGTGATGGGTTCGCCGTTGACCTTGGCGATATCATCCCCGCCGCCGCCGAAGAGCCCCACCAGGGACTCGACGCCGAACAGGGCCATGGTCACTACCACGGCCCCGACGATGATCTTGGCGCCCCAGCTTCGGGAGCGGTCACGAATACTTTGCAGCATGCAGGCCTCGGCAACGTATTGTGTGAAAAGTGGCCGGTGAAAAATATCACCGGCAAAACCAAGACAGGCGCACCGCCGGGGGCGATGCGCCTGTAGGTGACTCAACCATCAGCGACGCAGCGGTGCGGATCGCTCAGTTGACGGAATCCTTGAGCGCCTTGCCGGCCTTGAAGCTGGGCACCTTGGCAGCGCTGATCTCGATCGGCTGGCCGGTCTGGGGGTTACGGCCGGTGCGCGCGGCACGCTCCTTGACCTGGAAGGTACCAAAGCCCACCAGGGAAACGCTCTCACCCTTCTTCAGGCTGTCGGTCACGGTGTCGACCATGGCGTCCAGGGCCCGGGCAGCAGCTGCCTTGGGAATGTCAGCAGACGCGGCAATGGCTTCGATCAGCTCGGACTTGTTCACACTTCACCCCTTGACTTTTTCGGAATTTGGCTCTAATCAGCGTGGCAATTCAACCAGTTGTCGCGATCACAGCATGGCGCATTTTATAGCAATGCGATGAAAGGACTGTCAAGCAAACTACCACGCCAAGCCCCACCATATCAGGCTTGCAGCAACATCATGATGGGGAAATTATTGTCAATGCGTGCTGATCATTGACGGCGAAGATGCGTTCTCGTCGGATCGGGATTCTTCACCTGAAGCCTCGGGCCTTTTGGCAAGCGCCACTTCGAGCACCTCATCGATCCAGCGTACCGGCCTGATATCAAGCGCTTCCTTGATATTATCCGGAACCTCCTTGAGATCACGACGGTTCTCCTCCGGCACCAGCACCGTCTTTATACCACCGCGCCGGGCGGCCAGCAATTTCTCCTTCAGGCCGCCGATGGGCAGCACCTCGCCGCGCAGATTGACCTCGCCGGTCATGGCCACGTCGCAGCGCACCGGCCGCTCGGTGAAGGCCGACACCATGGCGGTCACCATGGCGATGCCGGCGCTGGGGCCATCCTTGGGCGTGGCGCCCTCGGGCACGTGGATATGGAGGTCCTCCTTCTCGAAGCGCTCCGGGTCGATGCCGAACTTCAGCGCCCGCGCCCGCACCACGGTCTGGGCCGCGCTCACCGACTCCTTCATCACGTCGCCGAGCGAGCCGGTCTTGTAGAGACGCCCCTTGCCCGGGGTCACCACCGACTCGATGTTGAGCAGCTCGCCCCCGACCGAGGTCCAGGCCAGACCGGTGACGCGCCCCACCTGATCCTCCTGGTCCGCCAGGCCGTAGCTGTAGCGCCGCACCCCGGCATAGGCCTCGATATCGTCCGCAGCCAGGGTCAGCGGCGCCAGGGCGCCCTCCTGGCTCTCCTTCTCCAGGCGCTCGCGCAGCACCTTGCGGCACACCTTGGCGATCTGGCGCTCCAGCTCGCGCACACCCGCCTCGCGGCTGTAGTAGCGAATCAGTTCGAGCAGCGCCTCGTCGGAGAGTGCAAGCTCCCCCTCCTTGAAGCCGTTGGCCTTGAGCTGCTTGGGCACCAGGTAGCGCCTGGCGATGGCCAGCTTCTCGTCCTCGGTGTAGCCCGGCAGCCGAATCACCTCCATGCGGTCGAGCAGCGGGCCCGGGATGTTCATGGAGTTGGCGGTGCAGATGAACAGCGTCTCGGAGAGGTCGTAGTCCAGCTCCAGGTAGTGGTCGCTGAAGGTGTCGTTCTGCTCCGGATCCAGCACCTCGAGCAGCGCCGAGGCGGGGTCACCGCGGTGGTCCATGCCGATCTTGTCGATCTCGTCGAGCAGGAAGAGCGGATTCTTCACCCCGGCCCGGGACATGCGCTGGACGATCTTGCCCGGCAGCGAGCCGATGTAGGTACGGCGGTGGCCGCGAATCTCGGACTCATCGCGCACGCCGCCCAGCGCCAGGCGCACGTACTTGCGATTGGTGGCCCGGGCGATGGACTTACCCAAGGAGGTCTTGCCCACCCCGGGCGGCCCCACCAGGCAGAGCACCGGCCCCTTGAGCTTCTTGACCCGCTTGTGCACGGCCAGGTACTCGAGGATGCGCGCCTTGACCTCGTCGAGGCCGTAGTGGTCCTCGTCCAACACCTGCTGGGCATGCACCAGGTCGTGCTTGACCCGGGTACGCTTCTTCCAGGGCACCGAGATCAGCCAGTCCAGGTAGGAGCGCACCACCGTGGCCTCGGCGGAGTTGGGCGACATCATCTTCAGCTTGCCGAGCTCCTGGGTGGCCTTCTCCCGGGCCTCCTTCGGCATGCCGGACTCCTCGATGGCCTGCTCGTACTTCTCGGCCTCGTTGGGCACGTTCTCGAGCTCGCCCATCTCCTTCTGGATGGCCTTCATCTGCTCGTTGAGATAGTACTCGCGCTGGGACTTCTCCATCTGGTCCTTGACCCGGGAGCGGATACGCTTCTCGACCTGCAGCAGGTCGATCTCCGCCTCGATCAGCGCCATCAGGTGCTCGATGCGATCGCGCACGCGATCCATCTCCAGCAGCTGTTGCTTGTCGTCGATCTTCAGCGACAGGTGGGCGCAGATGGTGTCCACCAGGCGGCTGGGGTCCTCGATGCCGGAGAGGGAGTTGAGCACCTCGTTGGGCACCTTCTTGGACATCTTGACGTACTGCTCGAACTGGTTGAGCAGCACCCGCACCAGGGCCTCCTGCTCGCGCTCGGTGAGCGGCTCGCTCTCGCGCAGCACCGCATCGGCGGAGCTGTAGTCGTCGCCGGCATGGATCTCGCCCACGTCGGCCCGGGAGACCCCCTCGATCAGCACCTTGACGGTGCCGTCGGGCAGCTTGAGCAGCTGCATGATCTCGGCCACGGTGCCGATGGCGAAGAGGTCATCGCGGTCGGGATCGTCCTTGCTGGCCTCGCGCTGGGCCACCAGCAGCACCCGCTTGTCAGCGCTCATGGCCGCCTCGAGGGCCTGGATCGACTTCTCGCGGCCGACGAAGAGCGGAATGACCATCTGCGGGTAGACAACCACATCCCGCAGCGGCAAAAGGGGCAGACTCAGGGTCTGTTCAGCGTTCTGCTGCATCGCAGACGTTCCTCAAACAAAACGGGTGAATGTCACAGGAGTGGGGGCGCACCGGCACCTTTGCAAGGCACAGGGTGACAATGAACGCGGAACACGGCCGACGGCCCACACAAAAAACGCGGGAGCGGCATCGCCAGGCCGGCAATCACCGGGCATGGCGAGGCTCGCTCCCGCGTCGGGGCCCGGAGGCTTCACGGGCCCTGCGGCTCAGCCGGCGGTGCCGTCGCCGGCCGCTTCCTGCTGCTGGGAGTAGATCAGCAGCGGCTCGCTCTCGCCGCCGATCACGGAGGCGTCGATCACCACCTTGGAGACCCCTTCCAGGGAGGGAATCTCGTACATGGTGTCGAGCAGCACCGACTCGAGGATGGAGCGCAGGCCACGGGCGCCGGTCTTGCGGGTCATCGCCTTGATGGCCACGGCGCGCAGGGCGTCCTCGCGGAACTCGAGCTCCACGCCCTCCATCTCGAAGAGCTTGGCATACTGCTTGATCAGCGAGTTCTTCGGCTCGGTGAGGATCTGGATCAGGGCATCCTCGGTGAGCTCGGTGAGGGTGGCAATGACCGGCAGGCGACCCACGAACTCGGGGATCAGGCCGAACTTGACCAGGTCCTCGGGCTCCACGTCGGCCAGCAGCTCGCCGATGCCGCGGGACTCGTCCTTGCTCTTGACCTCGGCGCTGAAGCCGATGCCGCCCTTCTCGGCGCGGTCACGGATCACCTTGTCGAGGCCGGCAAAGGCGCCGCCGACGATGAACAGGATGTTGCCGGTATTGACCTGCAGGAACTCCTGCTGCGGATGCTTGCGCCCGCCCTGGGGCGGCACCGAGGCGGTGGTGCCCTCGATCAGCTTGAGCAGCGCCTGCTGCACGCCCTCCCCGGAGACATCGCGGGTGATGGAGGGGTTGTCCGACTTGCGAGAGATCTTGTCGATCTCGTCGATGTAGACGATGCCGCGCTCGGCCTTCTCGACGTCGTAGTCGCACTTCTGCAGCAGCTTCTGGATGATGTTCTCGACGTCCTCACCCACGTAGCCCGCTTCCGTCAGCGTGGTGGCATCGGCGATGGTGAAGGGGACGTTGAGCAGGCGCGCCAGAGTCTCGGCCAGCAGGGTCTTGCCGCTGCCGGTGGGGCCGATCAGCAGGATGTTGGACTTGCCGAGCTCCACGTCATCCTTCTGCACCTCGGAGCGCAGCCGCTTGTAGTGGTTGTAGACCGCCACGGAGAGCACCATCTTGGCGCGGTCCTGGCCGATCACATAGTCGTCGAGGGTGTGACGAATCTCGCGGGGAGTCGGCAGGCGCTCCCCGTCGGTCTCGGCATCGGCATCGAGCACCTCCTCGCGAATGATGTCGTTGCAGAGGTCGACACACTCATCGCAGATATAGACGGACGGGCCGGCAATCAGCTTGCGCACTTCGTTCTGGTTCTTGCCGCAGAACGAGCAGTAGAGCAGCTTGCCGCCTTCGTCCTTGCCTTTGCCGTCGGCCATTCGCATACCTCATGTCAATTGGCTGGGCGCACCGGGCGCCCGGCCGGGCTCACATCGGCAGCCGGGGCTGCCGGAGAACGGGGTCAGGGCGTGAAAATCACGCTATCAGGATGTGGGCCGCTTATCCAGCACCGCATCGATGAGGCCATATTCGGCCGCCTGCGCACCGTTCATGAAGTTGTCGCGGTCGGTGTCCCGCGCGATGGTATCGATGTCCTGGCCGGTGTGGTGGGCCAGGATATGGTTGAGCTTGTCGCGGATGCCGAGGATCTCACGGGTGTGGATCTCGATATCCGAGGCCTGCCCCTGATAGCCGCCCAGCGGCTGATGGATCATCATCCGCGAGTTGGGCAGACAGAAGCGCTTGCCCGTCGCACCGCCGGCCAGCAGCAGAGCGCCCATGCTCGCCGCCTGACCGATGCAGACGGTGGAGACGTCGGGCTTGATGAACTGCATGGTGTCGTAGATCGACATCCCCGCGGTCACCGAGCCGCCCGGCGAGTTGATGTAGAGATGGATGTCCTTGTCCGGGTTCTCGGACTCGAGGAACAGCAGCTGGGCCACCACCAGGTTGGCCATGTAGTCTTCCACCGGACCCACCAGGAAGATCACACGCTCCTTGAGCAGGCGGGAATAGATGTCGTAGGCCCGCTCGCCGCGCGCGCTCTGCTCGACCACCATCGGCACCAGGCCGCCGGCGTTCTGAATATCGAACTCGTTGCTCATCAGTGTGATGTCCTTGCATCCGATGAATGGAAGCGTGGGGTGGAGCGCCGGCCGCTGCCGGCGCCCCCGGTGCGGAGAAGGGTCAGGCCTTGCTCTCTTCCTGACGCTCTTCCTCGCTCTCCTCGGCGGCCTCTTCCTGCTGCTGGGCGGCGGCCAGGACCTGCTGGTAGCTCATCTCGACGTCCTTGACGCTGGCCTGCTCGAGCAGGGCGTCGACGGCCTTCTCCTCAAGGATGGCAGACTTGACCTGGGTCTTCATCTGCTCGTTGCCCATGTAGTACTCGACCACCTGAGCGGGCTCCTGGTACTGCTCGGCGAGCTCCTCGACCTTGGCCTTGATCTCGTCGTCGCTGGCGTCGAGCTCCTTGGACTTGATCACCTCGGCCAGCAGCAGGCCGACCTGGACGCGGCTCTGAGCCTGCTCCCAGAACAGCTCGTTGGGCAGCTGGGAGACGTCGAAGTCCTCGCCCAGGCCGAACTGCTGGGCCGCCTGGCGCTTGAGGCCGTCGGTCTCCTGCTGCACCAGCGCCTGGGGCACCGGGATCTCATTGGCCTTCTTGAGCGCCTCGAGGACCTGGCCCTTGATGCGGTTGTCGACGGCCTGCTCGGCCTCGCGGGTCATGTTCTTCTTGACCTCGGCGCGGAACTTGTCGAGATCGCCGTCATCGACGCCGAATTTCTTGACGAACTCGGCGTCCACCTCGGGCAGGGCCTGGCCCTTGACCGCATGGACCTTGACCTTGAAGGTCGCTTCCTGGCCGGCCAGGTGCTCGGCCTGGTAGTCCTCGGGGAAGGTGACCTTGATCTCCTTCTCGTCGCCGGCGGCAGCACCCACCAGCTGCTCCTCGAAGCCGGGAATGAAGTTGCCGGAACCCAGCACCAGATCGTGGCCCTCGGCGCTGCCGCCCTCGAAGGGCTCGTCGCCCAGGAAGCCCTGGAAGTCGATGTTGACCTGGTCGCCGTCGGCGGCGGCGCGCTCGACCTCTTCCCAGCCGGCGTTCTGCTTGCGCAGGGTCTCGATCATCTCGTCGACGTCGGACTCCACCACCTCGACCACCGGGCGCTCCACCTCGGTGCCCTCGATGGAAGCCAGCTCAAACTCCGGGTAGACCTCGAGGGTCGCCACGAACTCGAGATCCTTGCCGGATTCGTTGACGGTGGCCTCGATCTGCGGGAAGCCCGCCGGGTTGAGCTCGTTCTCGGAAATGGCGCGCACGTAGCGCTCGCGCATCACCTCACCCACCACTTCGTTACGCACGTCGTGGCCGTAGCGCTGACGGATCACCGACATCGGCACCTTGCCCTTGCGGAAGCCGTCCATGCGAACGTTCTTGGCGGCATCCTTGAGACGGGCATTGACGGCCTCGTCGATCTCGGTGGCCGGCACCTGGACGGTGATGCGGCGTTCGATCTGGGAGGTCGTATCGACGGAAACTTGCATGAAATGTCCTCTACCGACTGGGGCGTTGGGTTGAAGGTAATGAAGAATCAAGGGGCTGATTTTATGAATCCCGCCCGGCACTGGCAAGCGCCATGCCGCAGGACATGGGGGCACCCGTAAGGAATGCAAGGCGCCCGCCGCGAAAAAAAGGGGGATGCCGGCGGCAGACGGCCGGAAACGCAAAAACCGCCGACTCGTTTGAGCCCGCGACGCTGGGGAATAGACAGGAAAACCAACGGAGGGTTCAAGGAGTGGGGTGGATGATGGGGATCGAACCCACGACCACCGGAGCCACAATCCGGGGCTCTACCACTGAGCTACATCCACCACTGCCTTGAAACGCCTGTCGTAATGGGGTGGATGATGGGGATCGAACCCACGACCACCGGAGCCACAATCCGGGGCTCTACCACTGAGCTACATCCACCACTACGACATCTGCTACTGCAACTCGACCGTCGTCCCGCACGCACCAGGAGAGCTGGCACGCCCAGCAGGACTCGAACCTGCAACCTACGGCTTAGAAGGCCGTTGCTCTATCCGGTTGAGCTATGGGCGCATTCTACTCTTCAGGCTGCCTCGCCGCAACCTTTGCGATCCGGAAATTACAGATCATTCAACAGGTTGTGGTCGGAGTGGAGGGATTCGAACCCCCGACATCCTGCTCCCAAAGCAGGCGCGCTACCAGACTGCGCTACACTCCGCCGGCGATGACGCTTGCCTGACGCCGCCGCAGGGGCCTCGTCGAGCGCTGCGTATTCTACGTGACTTTCCCCAGCGGTCAAGTGCTTGGCACGCCCCCGAGGGTTCCGCGCTTTGTTTCCCTGCCCCGGCATGCGAAAATCAGCCCCTCTCGATCGCGGGCCGGCCTGTCCGCCCGCCCCACCCAACCGCCAGAGGAAGCGCGATGTCCGCCCAACTGATCGATGGCAAGTCCGTAGCCGCCCGAGTCCGCCAGCAGGTCGCCCGCCAGGTCCAGGCCCGGCGCGACGCCGGGGCCCGCGCTCCAGGGCTTGCCGTGGTACTGGTGGGTGAGGACCCCGCATCGGCGGTCTATGTGCGCAACAAGCACAACGCCTGCGTGGAGGCGGGCATCGAGTCCTTCCGGCACCAGCTACCCGCCGAGACCTCCCAGGAGGAGCTCGAGGCCCTGGTGGACCGGCTCAACGCCGACCCGGCGGTGGACGGCATCCTGGTCCAACTGCCGCTGCCCGCCCACCTGGATGCCCGCCCCATCCTCGAGCGCATCCGCCCCGACAAGGACGTGGATGGCTTCCACCCCTACAACCTGGGCCGCCTGGCCCAGCGGCTGCCGCTGCTGCGCCCCTGCACCCCCAAGGGGGTGATGACCCTGCTGGAGCAGAGCGATCTCGCCGTGCGCGGCCTCGATGCTACCGTGGTGGGTGCCTCCAACATCGTCGGCCGCCCCATGGCCCTGGAACTGATGCTGGCCGGCTGCACCACCACCGTCTGCCACCGCTTCACCCGCAACCTCGAGGAGCACGTGCGTCGTGCCGAGCTGCTGGTGGTCGCCGTGGGCAAGCCGGGCCTGGTCAGGGGTGAATGGGTCAAGGAGGGCGCCATCGTCATCGACGTGGGCATCAACCGCCTGGAGGATGGCCGCCTGGTGGGCGACGTCGACTTCGACGCCGCCGCCCGGCGCGCCAGCTGGATCACCCCGGTCCCCGGCGGCGTCGGCCCCATGACCGTCGCCACCCTGCTCGAGAACACCCTGCAGGCCGCCGACCTCCACGACGCCCGCTAAATCCCCCTGGGGGTCAGACCCCAAAGTTCCCTTAAGGGTCTGACCCCTCAGAAGAGTGAGACGCAACAATGCAGCGCATCGGTATCATCGGCGCCATGGCCCAGGAGGTGGAGCATCTCGCCTCCCTGCTCGAGGAGCGCCAGACCCGCAGCCACGTGGGCTCCACCTTCCATAGCGGCCTGCTCCACGGGGTCGAGGTGGTGATCCTGCAGTCCGGCATCGGCAAGGTGAACGCCGCGGTGGGCACCACCCTGCTGCTGGATCTTTACCAGCCCGACGCCGTGATCAATACCGGCTCCGCCGGCGGCTTCGGCGAGGGGCTTGCGATCGGCGACGTGGTGGTCTCCAGCGAGGTGCGCCACCACGACGTGGACGCCGTGGTCTTCGGCTACGAGCACGGCCAGGTGCCGCAGATGCCGGCCGCCTACCTGCCCGACCCGCGCCTGGTGGCCATCGCCCGGGAGTGCGTGGAGTCCCTGGGCGAGGTCAAGGTGGTGGAGGGGCTGATCGCCACCGGCGACGTCTTCATGGCCTGCCCCGACCTGGTGGCCCAGACCCGCAAGCGCTTCCCCACCATGCTCGCCGCCGAGATGGAGGCTGCGGCCATCGCCCAGACCTGCCACCTCTACGGCTGCCCCTTCGTGGTGATTCGCGCCCTCTCGGATATCGCCGGCGGTGGCGACAACCACCTCTCCTTCGAGGAGTTCCTGGAGGTCGCCGCGACCCACTCGGCGCGCATGGTCGAGGCCATGGTGGCCCGGCTGGCCAGACTCCCCGGCGAGGCCCGCGCCGATGCGCTGGCCGAAAGGGCGTAGCCCCCGCCTGCGCCTGCGCCGGGGCCTGTGGCTTCCGGCCCTGGCGCTTGCCGCCCTGCTGCTGGGCGGCTGCGGCGCCGCTCACCTCGACAGCCGCCTGGCGCCGATCGCCGCCGACCCGCCGGCAGCGGACGCCGCGCCGGCGGCCCTCTCCTTCCAGGCCCTGCCGGCCATGCCCTATACCCCGGACGGCTGGCCGCAGACGCTGAATGCTCGAGTGCTGCTCCCCGACTCAGCGGCCAGCGGGGCAGAGGCAGACGCGGCCCTGCGCCCTGCCGCCCTGCTGGTGCACGGCGGCGGCTGGCAGAACCGCTCCCCCCGGGACATGGAACCCATCGCCGAGCAGCTGGCCAGCCGCGGCTTCGTGACTGTCAATATTGAGCACCGCTTCGCGCCGGCGCACCAGTTTCCCGCCCAGCTCCACGACCTCCAGCAGGCCATGGCGTGGCTACACGCCAACGCCGAGGCGTGGCGGGTGGATACCGAGCGCGTCGTCGGCGTGGGCTTCTCGTCGGGCGCCCACCTGGTCAGCCTGCTGGCCCTGGCCGGCGCCGAGGGGCCCCTGGCCGAGCCCCATGGCGGCGACCACGCCCGCCTGGCCGCCGTGGTGGCCGGCGGCATTCCGAGCGATCTCTTCAAGTTCCCCGACGGGCGGCTCGTCGTCGAGTTCCTGGGCGGCACCCGGGCCGAGGTGCCAAAGCAGTACGCCCTGGCCTCCCCGGCCCGCCAGATCAACGGCGCACCGCCGCCCTTCTTCCTCTTCCACGGCACCTGGGACCGCCTGGTGCCGCTGGACCACAGCACCGACTTCCAGGAAGCCCTGGTGGAAAGCGGCGGCGAGGCCGAGCTCTATCTGCAGCGCGGCCGCGGGCACTTCCTGAGTTTTCTCACCCGCGGCGGCGCCATCGACGCCGGCATCGACTTCCTGGAGCGGCAGGTCAAGGGCACCGAACGCTAGCGGATCTGCCACTCCGGCGCCAGGAAGCGCCAGTGTTCGCGCAGCAGCGCCTTGTGCTCATGCGCCATCGGCAGCGCCTCCAGCATGTCGGGCCAGGCGGCTCGGGCGCACGCCAGCGCGTCCTGAAGCTCCGCTTCCACCACGGGCCAGCTGACACCCACGCGCTCGGCCCAGTGCCGAAAATCATCCCGCTTCAGCTGCTCCCAGCGCTTCTTGCCATTCAGGTTCAGCGCCGCCTCCCGCTCGTTGGGCAAGTAGGCACGCGTCGTCACGATGTCGTAGGCGGGCGACAGCCGCGGCCTGTAGCGATCCGGGTAAAGGAGGCTCCAGTTCTTCAGGTGGGCATCGCCGTTGGCCAGCAGAAGATTCACCAGCAGGCGACGTGCCATCTGCGCCGCACACGCCATACCGTCGGCGGAGAACTCGCGCACCAGCCGCCCCAGCTGCTCATAGCTCGGCCCGGCGTACTTCTCGTAGGGATAGCGAAACAGCACCTGGGCGAAGTCTTCCGCGTGTACCCGCCCACCCTCTGCACGATCGAACCGCTTGATAGCATAGGCCAGCGGCTCGTCCGGCAGATTCAGCGCCGGCAGCCCCTGCAGCTCCTCGAGGGGCACCAGTCGAATCTCGGGAATAAAGACGCCTGCCGCCTGGGCCAGGCGCATGGCGGAATATTCGTTCTGCACAAGCCAGGGGTGGTGAGGCGATGGCGGCTTGACGATCCAGTCACCGGGCAGCGCGTCGCCGGCGCCGAAAAAACGGCCATCCTGCTCGCGCATGGAAAACTTCATCTGCACCCCGGCCAGAGAGACCCCCCTGCCCACGGCTACCCGTCTCGGTCGAGGCGTGACGCTCTGTCGGTGCGCCAGCACCCACTCAGGCATCTCGTCCGGCGCCACCGCCACCACTTCCAGGGCCCCCGGGAGGTCGTGCCCCAGGGCCGCCAGCAGGGGGAACTCGTTGTCGGGATGCACCTTGAGCTCGGCGGCCAACCAGTGGCGCAGCGCACCCTCCGGCAGCAGGTTGGAGAGCCAGGGGTGGAGCCGCTGGCGGCGCATCCAGGGCGCCTGCAGCAGCCGCTGGCTGTTGGGCGCCGCGGCCATGAGCGACAGCGACAGGGTGGGACGATTCTCGTCGAGCCGCCAGGCGTCGTCGAACACCAGCACGTTGCGCCCACCGCGATAGCCGGCCAGCCAGCCCAGGCGACGGCCGTGGAGCCAGAGCGACAGCATCTCGACGCTTTCGTCCGCCACCTTCACTCCTCCCGGTCGAGCAGCCCCTGCCAGGGGTCTTCATCGAGGGGCACCGAGCCCTCCCCCTCCTCGAGCAGCGCCTGCACCTGATACCACTTGTCGATGGGAATCAGCATCAGGCGGGCATTGAGTCCATCGGCGGCCAGCTCAAGGGTGTCCAGCCGGGGATTGCCGCCGCGCTCCAGGCGCTGGTACTGCTGGCGGGTCATCCCCACGCGTTCGGCCACCGTCGCCTGGGTAAACCCCAGCTCGCGACGGCGGCGCTTCAACTCATCGTGAAGGCTCATCGGCTAAAGCCCATAAAACAGCCCAAAAAATGCACCATTAGCGTTGCTTTGGTGGCAGCATAGCAACACCTATGATGCATTTCCATGCCCACTCGATCGCGCAGAGGCGCTATCAGGGCTATCACAATTACCAGTGCCGCGTCAGCGAAAGGCGCCGGGGACAGGTCGGAAAGGGGGTCCGTGGACCAGGGTAGCCCCCAGGGAGGGGTTCATGGCGCCCCCTTGGAGGCCTGTCGCCGGAACAGCCTTGAGCGATGCTTCCATCGGCGATGGCCCTGGGGGGCGCTATGCCGCGGGCGCGGTCAGGCAAGCTTCCAGGCCAGGGTCTCGCCGGCGCGCAGGGGCACGATGCGCGAATCGCCCACGTAGGCCAGCGACTCGGGCAGCTGCCAGGGCTCGCGCACCAGGGTCACGCTCTCGGCGTTGCAGGGCAGGCCGTAGAAGTCCGGGCCGAAGTGGCTGGCGAAGCCCTCCAGGCGATCCAGGGCGCCTGCCTCCTCGAAGGCCTCGGCGTAAAGCTCGATGGCCGCCGGTGCGGTGTAGGCCCCCGCGCAGCCGCAGGCGCTCTCCTTGTCGCCCTGGGCGTGGGGCGCGCTGTCGGTGCCCAGAAAGAACTTGGGATTGCCCGAGGTGGCCGCCGCCAGCAGCGCCTGGCGGTGGCGCTCGCGCTTGAGGATCGGCAGGCAGTAGTAGTGGGGGCGAATCCCGCCCACCAGCATGTGGTTGCGGTTGTAGAGCAGATGGTGGGCGGTGATGGTGGCCGCCACGTTGGCCGGCGCCGCCGTGACGAACTCGGCGGCATCGGCGGTGGTGATATGCTCGAAGACCACCCTGAGAGCGGGGTGGCGCTCGAGCAGCGGCTTCATGACGCGCTCGATAAAGACCGCCTCGCGGTCGAAGATATCGATCTCGGCATCGGTCACCTCGCCGTGGACCAGCAGCGGCATGCCGAGCCGCGCCATGGCGGCGATGGCCTCGTCGCAGTGCCTGAGGTCGGTGACGCCGGAGTCGGAGTTGGTGGTGGCCCCCGCCGGGTAGAGCTTCACCGCCTGCACCAGGCCGCTGGCGTGGGCGCGCTCGATCTCCTCGGCCGGAGTGCGGTCGGTGAGATAGAGGGTCATCAGCGGCTCGAAGGCGCTGCCTTCGGGCAGGGCGGCCAGGATGCGCTCGCGGTAGGCCAGGGCCTGCTCGGTGGTGGTGACCGGCGGCTTGAGGTTGGGCATGATGATGGCGCGGCCCATCTGGCGGGCGGAGGCGCCCACCACGGCGGCCAGGGCCTCGTCGTCACGCAGGTGCAGGTGCCAGTCGTCGGGGCGGGTCAGGGTCAGTGAAGTCACGGCGTGTCCTGTCTTGTCGGGTTCATTCAAGGGTCGCCCCAGTATACCCAAAGCGTCCCCCCGCGACTGCCGGAGCGCACAGACGCCACCCGGCGAGTCTGCTAGCATGCTTACCATTTGCCGCCACCCTCCAGGTTCCCGATGCTCGACCCCAACGCCCGCTCTCCCCTGCGCGCCGACCTGCTGCTGCTTCTCGTCACGGCGCTGGCGGCCGCGGGCTGGATCTTCTCCAAGGAGGCGCTGAACGGCATGCCGCCGCTGCTGTTCATCGCCTCCCGTTTCCTGCTCGCCGGCCTGGTGCTCTGCGGCTTTGCCCTGCCTGTGCTGCGCCGCCTCAACCGCCGCGATCTGCTGGCCGGGGCCGGCGTCGGCGTACTGTTCAGCGCCGCCCTTGCCTTCTGGATCCTGGGCCTGTACCACTCCGAGCATCTGGGGGAGAGTGCCTTCATCAATAGCCTCGGCATCCTGCTGGTGCCGGTGATGGCTCGGCTGCTGTTCGGCGATCGCCCGCCCCGCACCACCTGGATCGCCCTGCCCGTGGCCGGCGTCGGCTTCGCGCTGCTCTCGCTGAATGCCGGGCTGCGCATCGAGGCGAGCCAGGCGCTGATCACCGTCTCGGCGGTGCTCTTCTCGATTTTGATCAACGTCAACTCCCGGGTGGTGCACCGCCTGCCGGCCCTGCCGCTGACGGCGATCCAGCTCACCGTGGTGGGCATCCTGCTGGGGCTCGTCTCGGCGCTGGTGGAACCCTGGCCCGCCCGCATCGGCGGCGTCACCCTGGGCTGGCTCGCCGCCAGCGTCGTGCTCGCCAGCATCCTGCGCTTCCTGCTGCAGGTCTACGCCCAGGGGCTGACCACGCCGAGCCACGCCGCGGTGATCCTGATGCTCGAGGCGGTGTGGACCGCGCTGCTGGCCGCCGCCTGGTATGGCGAGACCATGAGCCTGCTGCAGTTTGCCGGCTGCGGGCTGATCTTCGCGGCACTGCTGATCAATCGCTGGTACTGGGTGCGCCACCTCGTCACCCGGCGCTGAATTGCCGTATCATGCGCGCAGAGATAACAGGGGGAACGAGTATGCCGAAGGTGCGCCACTATGCCGATCTGGTCGCCGTGCTGGCCGGGCTGATGTGGCTGGTGGTGTTCTGGTCGATCAGCCTGTCGATGCAACTGGGCAACGTCGAGCCCACCATGGCGGCGCTGCTGCTGCTGGCCGCCCTGGTGCTGGTCAGCTTCGTGCACCGGCCAATCCGCGTCCTGCTGCGCCGCTACCATGTGAGAAAGCGGCGCACCGAGATGTGGATGCACATCCTGGCCCTGCCGCTGACCCTGGCCTTCCTGTTCGGCGTGGTGATCGAGGAGCTGCTGCTGCCCCTGGACGGGCCCGAGAAGATGCTGCTATTCAACGTCTTCGCCACCGCCGGCTGGCTGGTCTTCGTGGTCACCGTGCTGATCAAGCTCGCCATGCATGCGACGCGCCGCCCCCGTGGGGGCAACCGGCCCTAGCCTCGAGCGGCCACGCACCAAGAGAACGGGCGCCCTTGCGGGGCGCCCGTTGTCGTTGGGGATGCGCGTCAGAAGCGGTCGACCCGGAAGGGCGCCATCGCTACCGCCGGCTCCTCGCCGTCCATCATCTGGGCAAGCAGCTCCCCGGTAGCCGGGCCCAGGGTAAACCCCTGATGGCCGTGGCCGAAGGCGAGCCACAGCCCCTCCTTGCCGGGGGCCGGGCCGATCACCGGCTTCATGTCCGGCATGCAGGGGCGCGCGCCCTTCCAGGGCTGGGCGTCGCGGCGCTTGCCCAGCGGGAACAGCTTGCGGGCCACCTTCTCGGCGGCGGCCAGCTGCTTGTACTGGGGCGGCGAGTCCAGGTCGGCCAGCTCGGCCCCGGTGGTCAGGCGGATGCCGGCGCGCATCGGCTCGAGCAGGAAGCCCTTCTCGGCATCCATCACCCAGTGGTTGAGCGTCGCCCCCTCCTCCGCGGAGTAGTGCATATGGTAGCCGCGCTTCACGAAGAGCGGCACGTTCATGCCCAGCTTGCCCAGCAGTTCGCCGGACCAGGGGCCCATGGCCACCACCACCTGGTCGGCCTCCAGGGCGCCCTCGCTGGTCTTGACCCGCCAGCCGGTGCCCACCTGAAGCACCTCCTCGACGCTGGCCTGCATCACATGGCCGTCCTGCTCCGCGAAGCTCTTCGCGTAGGCCTGCACCAGACCACCCGGGTCCGAGACCATCCAGGGCTGCGTCCAGTGGATCGCCCCGATCAGCCCCTTGGCCAGGTGGGGCTCCTTGGCGTAGAGCGCCTCGGCGTCCAGCACCTCGTACTCCACGCCGAACTGCTCGTGATTCTCCTTCGCCTCCTGCAGGCGCTCGTCGAACTCCTTGCGGGTGCGGTAGAGCTCGAGCCAGCCCCCCTTGCGCACCAGCGCCTCGGCGCCGGCGGCCTCGATCATCGGCGCATGGGCCTCCTGGCAGCGCATGATCAGCGACGCCCACTCGCGCACGATGCGCGCATAGCGCTCACCGCCGGAGTTGAGCCAGTAGTTCAGCAGCGGACCCGCAGCACTCACCATCCCGGTGGGACGGTAGCGGATATCCACCTCGCGGTTGGGCAGCACCCGCAGCAGGGTGCCGATATCCCGGGGGAAGGCATAGGGGCGCACCGCCTCGCGCTGGATGATGCCGGCGTTGCCGAAGGAGGTCTCGAGACCCGGCTCGCGGCGGTCCACCAGGGTGACGTCATGGCCGCGACGCGCCAGATGCCAGGCCACTGACACGCCGACCATGCCGGCACCAAGAACGATGATATTGCGGGACATGAAGGTCTCCCTGACGAGGCATAGAGAAAGCCCCGCCGTCGGGCAGGGCTGTCATGCTGGGAGTCTAGCAGCACTTTCCAGAAAATCGGCAACGGCCTGATAATTAAGAGGGTAATTCTATGAATCGCCACCCATTCAGCAGCATCACCCAAATTACACCCAGCAAATAGAATAGTTTCATGTCGCCGAGGCCTGGGCCTGGAGCTTGGCGCGAATAAAGTCGCCGTGGCTCACGTGGAGCAGGTCCGCCAGCTGGCGAATGCGGTGCTCCTCCAGGTGGTGGTGCTCCCCGTCGGCCAGGGCAAGCTCCCACATCAGGCGCACCAGCTCGCAGCGCCTGGGGTAGTCGTAGTGCTGCTTGATGAGGCTGACGAACTGGTAATGATCGACGGACCTCTCCGCCTCCTCCCGGGCCAGGGCCACCAGTTCGTCCACCGCTTCCCCCTGCACGCCCAGCTGCCCGGCGAGCATCCCGCGCAGTGCCGCCAGCTGGCTCGGGTCCTCCTGATAGTCGGCCCGCATCACCTCGCAGAGCAGCGCCGCCACGGCGAGCTCCAGGGTGAGCGCCTCAGTCGCCTGGTGTTCGGGGTCGGCCAGCACCTGTTGGAAGAAGCGTTGGATACCTGCAAGCACGATCAATCTCCTGCCGTTGGAGGCACTTTTGACCAGCGCCCCAGGCTCGGGTTCGCCCGGGTCAGACCCTTAAGCGGACTTAAGGGTCTGACCCCGAAGTTGCCTGAGAGCAGCGCCAGCGGGCGAGGAGGTTGAGCAGGGCCAGGGCGAGGAGTCCGGCGGCGAGCCAGCCGAGGGCGTTGACCAGGTCGTGGTAGCCCGCGGGGGGAGACTGGGGGCGGCGGGTCATGCCGAACTCCACCAGCCGGGTCAGGGCGTAGAGCAGCAGCGCCAGCGACGAGAGCGGCAGCGCCGAGCGGCGCCGAGAGAGCCAGCGGGTCAGCCCCCAGGGCTCGCTGGGCACCGTCTCC
>WPCG01052731.1_pt1 | contig 35998 bp, 30 predicted proteins | sample 5403311 | NCBI WGS metagenome assembly WPCG01 (sample SAMN12869467, study PRJNA574797) | sludge metagenome | isolation source: wastewater treatment of Control | place: China:Beijing | collected 2019-05-17
GTCCTTGAGGATCCAGGGCGCTTCCAGGCCCAGGCCGAGGGTCAGAATCTGGGTGCCGTCCATGCCATGCCTCCTGTCGTCGTGGAGGTCATATCCTGGCCCAGCTCAGGGGGCGAATTCCACACCCAACGACGAAGAGCCAGAGAAAACCGACAATTACCGACTTGATCCCTGCGTCCTTGAATTTTCTGGCTGCCTGCCGGACCTCTTCTTCATCGAGGGGCACTTCCACCTCACCGGAGGGGGGCAGGATTCGCTCGGAAATGGGAATTCGGTGCCGTCGCTTCACCAGCGGATTGGATTGCCAGGGAACATCAAAGTGGAGGGAAAAGTTGTGAGGCCGCTTGTGCCTGCCGATATGGAGAATATCCCTGAAGCCCTTGGTGGTCAGCATCCCTACTTCGGCACCATTATGCTCTATGGAGATATTGGTCGCCACGGTCGTACCGTGCACGATCGTACTGACTTCTTTCCTCTGGATCCCGGCCTTGTCACATATCTCCAGCACGCCCCTCAACACACCGATCGACTGATCCTGGGTCGTGCTCGGCACCTTGTGCCGAAATGCTCCAACACCAACAGAGTCAGTCGAAAAGGTCTCCAGAATAATATCGGTGTTGGTTCCACCAACATCCACTCCAATACGGGCCATTTTACACCTCACCTTAATTGTTTGAACACGCTGGCAGACAGCCAGTCAATGGCCTGACATAGTGCCACTGCCGGAAGCCGCTTCATGGTATGATGTTCCATTACTCTCCAGACCGAACACCCAACCTGGAGGCCATAAAATCACGACTTGACACCTGAAATCCTAGAACCCATAAATCATTACGTCTAATTCCGTTTCCACAAAGATTATTGCCGGTGAGCGCATGAATATACGATTCGATCTACGCCAGGTGAGGGCCTTTCTCGCCGTCGCCAGCACCCTGCATTTCAAGCAGGCTGCGGAGACACTGTGCATCACACAGCCCGCCCTCAGCCGCCTTATCAAGGGCTTGGAAGAGAGCATCGGGGCCGAACTTTTCTTAAGAACAACCCGGCAGGTAGAGCTGACCATGGCTGGCAAGCTCTTCATGGAGGAGTGCCAGCAAGCCATCACCCACCTGGAGCGGGCCACCCATCTTGCTCAGCAGGCCGCCAGCGGCGATATCGGCCATCTCTCCATTGCCTATAACGACTTTTCCATCAATGGCGTACTGCCCAGCATCCTGGACACCTTCAAGGAGAAGTATCCCGATATCTCTGTAGACCTTGTCTATATGCCATCACACACTCAGCACAAGGCGCTGCTGGATCATGAGATCGATGTGGGCTTTCTCATTGGCCCACTGGCACTTGATGGCATAGATACCTTTCGTGCGGCCCTCGAGCGCATCGTGGTCATTCTTCCCAAGCGCCACCGCCTGGCCGGGAGAAAGCAGCTGAGCCTCAAGGAGCTGGCTGACGAGAAGTTCATTCTCGGCACGGAAAGTGGCTGGAGTGAGTTTCGCCACTATATATTCACGATCTGCATGAACGCCGGTTTTACTCCCCAGGTGGTACAGGAGGCCAGTACCAGCAGCGGTATCTTTGGCCTGGTAGCAGCCAACATGGGCGTCTCCTTGTATTCTGACTGCATCAAACGTTTCCAACGTGATGACATCGCCATTGTTCCATTGGATCGGGATGATTACTCCGTTGAAACCATTGCCGCCTGGAGCTGCGCTTACGCCACTCCCAGCTCCCGGCTTTTTCAGGAACTACTTCACGACAAGCTCAGCGGCCATGATCTCGGCTGATCCAACGCCGGGAGCCGTCTGTCATCAAGGTGGACAAGACCCCTTTCATTCTTGAATGGCCACGGACAGGCTCCCTCCATGGCCATTTGGCTCAGGCCAGCTCGGCAACCGCGCGTCGGGTGTCACGGGGTTCACCCGTCGGGACGACCTGCGCTGGCACCCGCTGCATCAGGATGCGCCCCTGACGAACCGACATCAGCACCTCGCCCTGCTTGCGCACCACGCTGTAGTCATCTTCCCCATCCAGCAGGATGAAGTTGCCCGGCCTGCCCACCTCGATGCCGTAGCGCGCGCTGATGTTCAGGGTCCGGGCGCCGTTGTCGGTGATCAGGTCGAGTGAGCGACTGAAGTCCTGATAGCCCATCATGTGGCAGATGTGCAGCCCGAAATCGAGCGTCCTCAGCAGCTTGCCGTTACCCAGGGAGTACCAGGGGTCACAGATCGAGTCTTCGGCGAAGCAGACGTTGATACCCGCCTCGTCCAGCTCCTTGACGCGGGTCAGGCCGCGCCGCTTGGGATAGCTGTCGAACCGCCCCTGCAGATGGATGCTTTCCGTCGGGCAGGAGATGAAGTTGATTCCAGAGCGCTTCAGCAACCGGAACAGTCGAGAGCAGTAGGCGTTGTCATAGGAGCCCATGGCAGTGGTATGACTGGCCGTGACCCTGGGCCCCAGGTCATTGAAGAGCGCCTCGGCGGCGAGCACCTCGAGGAAACGCGAGTTCGGGTCGTCGATCTCGTCGCAATGGACATCCACCAGCCTGTCGTACTTGATCGCCAGTTCGATGACCTTCTTCATGGAGGCCTCGCCCAGCTCACGGGTGTACTCGAAGTGGGGAATCCCGCCAATCACGTCGGCACCGATCTCCAGCGCCTCTTCCATCAGCGCCAGACCACCGGCGAAGGAGAGCAGGCCCTCCTGGGGGAAGGCGACCACCTGGATCTCTACCCGGTCCTTGAGCTCGTCGCGCATGGCACACAGGGTACGCAGGCCGATCAGGCTGGGGTCCGTGATATCGGCGTGGGTGCGGATATGCTGCACGCCGTTCTCGATGAGCAGTGTCACCGTCTGCTGCACGCGCCGGCGGATATCCGCCTCGGTCAGCATCGGCTTGCGTTCACTCCAGCGCTCGATGCCTTCGAACAGCGTGCCGGTCTGGTTCCAGTTGGGCTCACCGGCCGTCATCGCGGCATCCAGGTGGATATGCGGCTCCACGAAAGGGGCACAGAGCAGCTTCCCCCCGGCATCGACCTGTCCTCCGTCAGCGGAGAGTCGGCTGCCCTGAACCCTTATGGTCGAAAAGACGCCGTTGGTGATGGTCAGGGTATGGAGGTCGGACGAGTGCCGCAGACGGGCATTGATGATTTCCATGGTCTACCTCTTGCTGGTATCACGGGGTGTCGAGGGTGTGATGCGCAAACAGCATCTGTTCGATCAGCAGTGCATTCTGGACATTGAGGCGTGCATGCGGGTCCTGGAGCGAAATACCCACCAGCTGCTCGAGGCGCTTGAGCCGCTGCCGCAGCGTATTGCGGTGAATCCCGAGCGACGCAGAGGCCTGCTGCAGATTGCCGAAGCTGTCGAGAAAGCGCCTGAGCGTCTGCTTCAGTTCATTGGCATCACCATCGCGGGCAAAGCAGAGTGGACCCAGCTGCTGCTGGCAGAACGTCACCAGCGCGCTCCGCTGAGGAATGGCGGCAAACAGCCGCGCGATGCCCAGCCGTTCATGGAAGAAGAGGCGGCTGCCCTGGTGCTGACGGGCAAACTGCAGCGCCTGGCAGGCCTGCTCGGCCGCATCGGCAAGCTGGCACAGGTCAGCGTGCCGCTCGCTGACACCGGCATGCAGAGTCCCGTCGGGCTGCAGCGACTGAAGGGCCGCCAGCGCCTGCTCCAGTTCGTCGGGAAGCTCCGCCATGGCCTCCGAGCTGGCAGGCCACAGCATGAGCCAGCTCTGCGCCTGCTGAAGGACTGGCCACCGGATACCGCGTCGCTCGAGCAGGGCCGTGATCCGCTGTTCCAGCAATTCCTGCTGCTGGGCAGTGGGGGCGAGGCTACCCGCCTCGTCCGCGGCACCCTGCAGACGCACGGCCATCACCACGTAACCGCCCTCGACGCAGAGACCTAGCTCCCTGGCACGCAGCTCGATCAACTCTGGCGCGCCTGCCGCGCCATTGAGCAGTCGCGACAGGAACAGCTTCGCCGACTGGCCCGCCAGGCGGTCCTGCACGATGGCGTTGCTGAGCGTTTCGGTCACCGACACCAGCGGCAGGGCATAGGGCTGTTCGAAGAGTGGGCAGCCAAGCGCATTGGCCAGGCTGATGACGCTGGAGGGTATCGCCGCCATGCCCTCGGTGCCGACGAGGAAGACGACACCCGCCACCCGCTGCTCCACCGCCTCGCGAAGCAGCTGCTGCAGCTCCTCCTCGCTCCGCCGCCGCCCGATGCCGGTCACGAAGACCAGCTCCCCACCGCGTACCCAGGGCGAGAGGCTGGGGCTCTCGGCAATATAGGGCCAGCGAATGACATTCTGGCTGCCCTGTAGACCGGCCTTCAGGCGAATGCCTTCCAGGCCGGGCAGGCGCACGATGTCGGCACAGCAGATCGCCATCAGCCCTTCACCATTCGCAGCGAGGCCATGCGCAGCGGCAGGTGATGAAGCACCCCGTAGCCGACCACGGCCGCGAGCACACCTACCACCGGGGGCAGCACGGGAGAGCCGTAGGCGACCGCTGAGCCGAAGGCGTAGGCACCCAGGCCTTGCCAGTTGAAGGCGGGCAGGTTGGCCTCGGCCAGGGTGGGATACTGACCCTTATGCTTGAGCCAGAAGTCGGCCATGATCACGCCGCCGATGGGAGGGATGAAGGTGCCCAGCAGCAGCAGGAAGGGAATGAGCAGGTTGTACATGCCACCGATCGCCAGCACGGTCCCCACCAGCGCGCCGGCCACCGTGACAACCCGGCGCTTGTCGATCCGCAGCAGATTGCAGCCGGCAACGGCAAAGTTGTAGATGGTGTTGTCCTGGGTGGTCCAGATGTTGAGGAACAGCATCAGCACGGCGATGGTCACGAAACCCTGTGCCATCAGCACATCCACGATATCCGCCTGCTGGTAGACCAGCGCACCGAAGGCGCCGGTCAGCACCATCAGTCCGTTGCCGACGAAGAAGGCGGCCAGGGTCGCGATCACCGCAATCTTGGGCGTGCGAGCGAAGCGGGCCCAGTTGGTCGCCTGGGTGCCCCCGCTGATGAAGGTACCGATCACGATGGTGATGGCCGCCGTCACATTCATGCTGCCAGTGGGGGTCTGCGCGGCCAGGCCGCCGAACCCGCCGATATCGATCAGCCCCCGGTAGAGGCTGATCAGGATGAACACCAGCATGGCCGGCACGGCAAACCGGGAGAGCAGGTCCAGCCCCCGGTAACCCACCATGGCCGTCAGGCAGAAGGCCAGGCCGAAGGCCACCATCAGCGGCATCGTGAAGGCATCCGGGATACCTGTGGCCTTGACCAGCACCAGGGCAATGGTCGCGGTGCCCCAGGCGTACCAGCCGATCTGGGTAAAGCCGAGAATGGCATCGGACAGCTTGCTGCCCAGCTCACCGAAGCAGAAGCGGCCCATCAGCACCGAGTTGAGGCCGCTCCGGCAGGCAATATAAGCCAGCGTGGCCGCGTAGCCGCCCAGCAGCAGGTTGCCGATCAGGATGATCCACAGCAGCTCGCCAATCGCGAAGGCTTCGCCGAGGGCGCCGCCGGCCCACATCGTGGAGGTGAAGAAGGTGAAGCCCAGCAGCACGAGCGAGGTAGAGATGAGCCCCTTGCGGGCCTCCCGGGGAACTTCGCTGAGGGGGTAGTCGGAATTTTCCATGCGTCACTCCTGGATTCGGGTCATCGAGGAACTGTCTGCATGGATCTGTGCAATGGGTGTGCCATCGCCCGGAATCCGAGGAGTACGATGGCTGGAGCTGTAGAGGATGCCCAAGAAATGACCGGATCGGGTGTGCGTAGTGCACACTCGATCACCCTCACGCCCATGAGAGTCGGGCGAGCGCTGCGTCCCATGCACCAGCACCGACCATCGGGCACTGTTGCGGTGCAGCATCTCCTCTGCCCTACCGCATCCTCAAGCCAAGATAACAACACACGTCGGAAGGAGGCGCCTGCCAGCACCTAGCTGAGGGCGCTGGACAGGCTGAAGACGCCGAGCCATTGGCTCAGCGTCTTCATACAGGCTTTAGCGACAAGATCTAGGCGCGCTGACTTTAACCGCTCGGTTGGCGGTGCAGCAGGGAGATGCCCACATAGCAGGCCGATGAGACGGCACAGCCGGTCAGCGGCCCGATCAGCCAGCCCACGTCGGCGAAGAGCATCATGTAGCCGCTGGTGAAGAAGCCCACCAGCATGGCACTGAGTGCCCCCCAGGCGCTGCCCTGCCAGAAGGTGGAGATGAACACCGGGCCGATCATGCTGGCCAGCAGAGTGCCGGAGCCGAGGATCCCCAGCCAGGAGAGCATGAAGGGCGGGGCATAGAGCATCATCAGCAGGGCCACTATGCCCAGCACCACCACCGCCGAACGGTTGATCGTCAGCGCCAGGCGCTCGCTGGAGACCGCTCCGAACAGCGACAGGCGCAGGTCATGGGAGGTCGCCGAGGCCACCGTATGCAGCAGCGAGTTGGCGGTGGACTTCATGGCGAAGATGATGAACAGCGTGATCACCCCCTGGATCGCCGGATGCATGAACTGCTCCAGGTAGACCGGCATCGCCATGTCGGGGTCGGCCAGGTCGGGCACATGCATGCGCACGTAGAGCCCCACGATGGGGATCAGGCTCAGCAGGGCCCCCAGGATGGCCACATAGACGCCCACCTTGTGCAGCTTGACGTCCGGCTTCATGGCCAGGAAGCGGATGGCCATGTAGGGCAGCACGGCCGCGAACAGGAAGGCATAGGGCAGCACCAGGAAGACGGTGCCGATGGAGTCGCCGTAGTGCGCCCCGGTGGTGGGGTTGAGCAGCTCCGGGTCGATGGCGTTGAGCGACGCCTCCCAGGTGCCCAGGTCCACCGAGGTGAGAATCTGCACCAGGATGATGACCGCCGCCAGGGCCATGCCGCAGACCATGACCGTATCGGTCCAGGCGACGGCGGCCAGGCCACCGAGCATGGTGTAGACGATGATGACCGAGACCATCAGGAAGGCGCTCTGGTTGAGCTCGATCCCCAGCCAGCTGGCACCCAGCAGGCCCACGGCCTTGATCTGGCTGGTCAGGAACACCATCAGCAGCAGGATGGTGATGAAGCCGGCCACGCCCTGGAGCACCCGCCCCATGGCACCGCCGCCATGGCTCTGGGCGATATACTCGGGAATGGTGTTGCTGCCCATTTCCAGGGCGCGTCGCTGCAGGAAGCGCGCGAAGTAGAGCACCGCGATCATCATGGCAGGGGCAAAGAAGAAGTTGCCCAGGACCTCGATGGCGCCGAACTGGTAGGTGACGCCGGGGGAGCCCATGAAGCCCCAGCCGCTGAAGCCGGTGGCCACGATGGTGCCGGCTGCCACGAAGGCCCCCAGCGATCGCCCGGCCACCAGGAATCCTCCCTCGTCGCTCTTGCTCATGTATTTCGACGAGAGGAAGCCGAGATAGATCAGCAGGCCGAAGGTGAGAATCAACAGCCCCCAGTTGAACAGCTTGTAGGCATCCATGATCACCTCCTCAATGAGCTTTCAGCGGATTTACGCTTCAGCTCCCTGCGAAGGTAGGCGGCACCAGCATGGATCAACATGTAGCAGGTAAGCACCAGAAAAGTGCTCAATACCCAGGAATTCATCTGCACACCCTCTTGTTCTTGGTCCGGCCCTCGATGCAGGGCTAGTGGGTTGCCGCTTGCGGCATCATCAAGGTATTTTACGCCCTGATGACCCGCCAATTTGTATGCTCAATGGCCTCATAAAAGATCAAAATGGCATAACCATGACAAATATCCCCACCGACCTGCTGAGAACCTTCGTCACCATCAAGGATCTGGGCGGCTTTACCAGCGCGGGCGAGCTTCTCGGCCGCTCACAGCCGGCCATCAGCCTGCAGATCAAGAAGCTCGAAGAGATTCTCAACACCAAGATTTTCCTGCGGGGTTCCAGCCTCGAACTCACCGAAGATGGGGAGTATCTCTACGAGGCCGCACGCCAGATCCTGGAGATCAATGACCAGATCATCGCCAAGGTCCGTGGCGACCATGTTTCGGGGAAAGTCAGGCTCGGAATTCCCAACGATTTCGAGCTGGCCTTCTTGCCCAAGGCGCTGAGAAATCTGTCGCGGGTCTACCCCAATATCATCATCGAGGTCGACTGCGAGATCAGCAAGGTGATACTACAGCGCTACCAGAAGGGGCACTATGATATCGCCCTGGCAATGGAGCGCGCCAAGCCGAATGAGGACAGGGATGCGCGCGACTACCGGCTGGAAAGCCTGGAGTGGGTCTACAAGGACAGCCGGCTCGTCAATGGCGATGATGACCCCATCCCGCTGATCGCCTACCCGCAGGGGTGCGTCTATCGCTCCATCATGGAGGGGGCCCTGCAGGGGCAGAAGCACCCCTTCCGCTTCATGTACACGAGCACCAGCCTGCTGGGGATCTTCTCCGCCGTCGAGGAGGGCCTGGGGATCACGGCAATGGCCAGGTCGGTGATACCCGAGAACCTGAAGCACGCCAGCAGCACCCGAGACCTGCCGGAACTCGAGCGGGTCTGCATCGGCCTCTACTACAAGGAGCGCGAGCTCAACGTCGCCTCTCGCCATGTGCTCGACTTCCTGCGTTCGGGGCTGGCCAATATCTAGCCCGGCCGCACCGACTCGCTGAACCGCCCAGGCGCCATCACGCAAGGGGCCCGGCAGCCTTGTCGGCTGCCGGGCCCCTCTTCAGGAGGCGCCGCCCCCTCTCGAGCGACGCCGCTATCCATCAGGCCGAAGCGCTATCGCAATCCGGCCCCACCCGGCTGCAGGCCGCCGTCGCTCACGCCGTGCATCTCGCCTTCGTCATCGACCTTCAGCACCAGGTTGGGGTCGGGGTTGTTCACCGCCTTCTCCAGCTCCTTGGTCGAGCGGTCCCGATTGAGCAGCCGCCGGATCGTGTTGATGATCATCAGCAGGATCACGATCGAGAAGGGGAAGGCGCCGATGATGGTACCGGTCTGGACAGTATCGACGACGCCGCTGCCGCCCAAGGTCAGCAGCACCGTCGCCACCGCGCCAATGCTGAGAACCAGGACGACCCGGAACCAGGCACCGGCCCGCTTCGGTGCCGAGACGAAGTCGGCGAGCGCGTAGGTGCCGGCATCCAGGGAGGTCACGTAGTAGGTCGCCACCAGCACCGTCGCGATCACCAGCAGCAGGCTGCCGACCACCGGGATCGACTCCAGCATGGCAAACAGTCCACTGGCGACGTTGTCGTTCACCGCCGCCGATATGCCGCGCCCAGAGCGATCATCGTAGTAGATGGCAGCTGACCCCAGCACGCCGATCCACACCATGACGATGAGGGACGGAATGACGGTCACGCCGATCACGAATTCACGCAGAGTGCGGCCCCGCGAGATTCGTGCGATGAAGCCGGCAACGAAGGGTGAGAAGGCGATCACCCAGCACCAGATGAACACGGTCCACCAGCCGTTCCAGCTCTGCTGCCAGGACGTCAGCGGCTCGGTAGTACTCGGGGCATCGGTCCAGAAGCTCATCGGAACGAAGTTGGTGACATAGGCGCCGAAGGTCTGGGTAATGTTGGAGATGATGAACAGCGTCGGCCCGAAGATGAAGGCCGCGACCACCAGCACGACACTGAGGATCGAGTTCGTTTCACTGATCAGACGCATCCCGCGGCTGATGCCGAAGAAGGCCGAGATGGCCGCCGCCGTGCCCAGCCCCACGATGACAAACAGCCAGATGGCGGGGCTCGAAGCCAGCCCGGTAAAGGACGTCAGACCCGAAGTGAACTGCATCGCCGCGAAGGCGAAGGAGGTGGAGAGGCCGAGGATGGTGGCCATGATCGCCAGCAGTTCGACGACCACGCCGGCACCGCCCCGCGCCCAGCGTGGCAGGAGGTCGACGGTCGCCTCGCGGAACGTCAGGGTCTTGCCCAGGTTGTGGTGGGAATAGGCCAGGCACACCGCCACGACACAGTACATCGCCCAGGCAGTAAAACCCCAGTGGAAGTAGGCCCAGACCAGGCCGCCATCCGCCGCATTGCCTTCGGCCAGCTGAATGACGGGGCTGTCATCACGCAACATGATCGGCTGGGCCACGGACCAGAAGATCAGGCCGATGCCCTGCCCGCACGCGAACAGCATGGAGTACCAGGCGAAGTTGCTGTATTCCGGCTTCGCACCGGGGCCACCCAGCCTGACCTGCCGGCCAATCTTGCTGAACACCAGCCAGGCACATACCGCCACGGCAAACAGCGAATAGAGGATGAACAGCCAGGTGAAGCCGCCGGTGACGTAGGTTCGCATGTCGAAGATGACCGAGGCGACGCCATCCGGCTTGCTCAGCACCATCACGATAAGCGCAATGATGGCGATAGGGGGAGTAAATTGAATGACCAGCCTGCCGATGGGCGGCAGGTCGCGTCCCGTGAATCGTGGGATCGTTACCGGTTCTTTCTTGGACATCTTGATACCTCACTATTCTTGTATTGGGCATCGTCCCTGATATCACAGGCCCCGAGGGGTGCTCGGGGCGCATGGCCGGTGAATCAGTTCAAGTGCGACAGGATTCCCGATATGCACTCCTCCAGGATCAGCTCGCCCTTTTCCGCCGTGGCTTTCAGCGGTGATGACAGGGTGCCGGAAGGCGCCACCCAGGAGGGGTCGGGCGGGAAGACATCGTAGGGAGGGAAGGTCGCCGGCTCCACATCGACGGCCTTGGACATGTCGACCAGCTCCGGATGAAGCTTCAGCATGATCGAGGTTTCCAGCACCCCGCCATGCTCGACCGCCCAGCCGGTAAAGCCATCGGGAAAGACCTTCGCAATCGTCGCTTCGCTGATGAAATCCCAGTATGAGAGCAGGTAGACCTTGACGCTAATGCCCTCCGACTTGCACTTGTTCACCAGCTTGTCGGCCGCCTCGCACAGGCACATGGAGTTCTCGAAATGCCCATTGATCAGGATGAACTCCCGATTGCCATGATTCACATAGGCCTGGAGCACATCAAAGACATAGTGTTCCAGGGAGCTGGCGGAAACGCAGGTCGTTCCCGGGAAAAAGTTGCCACCACCTGACTTGACCTGCGACTTGTAGCCGTAGCTGATCGGAGGTGCCACCAGGATCTTGTCGCCGCGCGCCGCCACCTGCTCACCGATATGGCTGGGAATCAGCACATCGGGATTCAGCGACATATGCGGACCATGCTGTTCGATGGCCCCAATCGGAAGAATGATCCGGCTTTTTCCACTCTCGGTCAGCTCCTGGTAGGTTATCCAGTCCAGGTTCTCGATCTTTACGTTCTTCATTTCGACTCCTGCCACCGCCGCCCTGCCTTAGCCAATCTCGATATCTTCGAGCCACCATAGAACATAAACGCATAAATAAATCATGAAATATGGCAGCAAGAAACGAGGTCCGGCATACTAAAAAAGGGGGGAGCATGAGCTCCCCCTGGATGGAAATTACTTGATGATATTATGCTCCGGGCCGTACGGGAAGCCGGTGATGTTCTCGGCCCCGTGCTCGTTGACCACCAGGATATCGTGCTCGCGGTAGCCACCGGCTCCAGGGCGGCCTTCCGGCACCATGATCATCGGCTCCATGGAGACGACCATGTTGGGTTCGAGCACCGTCTCGATATCCTCGCGCAGCTCGAGGCCCGCCTCGCGGCCGTAGTAGTGGCTCAGGGTGCCGAAGGAGTGGCCGTAGCCGAAGGTGCGGTACTGCAGCAAGTCGTGCTTGGCGAAGATCTCGTTGAGCTCGTGGGCAATGTCGCAGCAGCGCACGCCGGGCTTGATCAGCTCCTGTCCGCGGCGGTGAACCTCGCAGTTCACTTCCCAAAGGCGCAGGTGCTCGTCGGAGGCGTGGCCGAGGAAGAGGGTGCGCTCCAGGGCGGTGTAGTAGCCCGAGATCATCGGGAAGGTGTTCAGGCTGAGGATATCACCGGGCTGCACGCGGCGGCTGGTCACCGGGTTGTGGGCGCCGTCGGTGTTGATGCCAGACTGGAACCAGACCCAGGTGTCCATCAGCTCGCTATTGGGGTAGGTCTTGGCGATCTCGCGCACCATCGCCGCCTGACCGGCCAGCGACACCTCATACTCCGGCACCCCGGCATGGATCGCATCGCGTACGGCCACACCGCCCACGTCGGCGATACGCGCACCCTGGCGAATCAGCGCGATCTCCTCGGCGGACTTGACCATGCGCAGCTTCATGGTGGGCACGCCGATATCCACAAGCTCCACGTCGCCCAGGGCGGCCATCAGCTTCTGCTGGTTTTGCAGGGTCAGGTGGTCGAACTCGACGCCCACTCGCCGCTTGCCCTCGCAGAGCTGCTTCACGGCCTTGAAGAAGTTGTCCTTCTGCCAGTCGGTGTAGACAATGTTGTCGCCGAGGCGATTGCGGCGATAGGGCTGGCCGCCGTCGATGTTGGCCGTCACCGTGGTGAAGCGATCCTGGGTGACCACCAGGCCGTAGTCGCGCCCGAACTTGCAGTAAACGAAATCGCTGAAGTAGTTGATGTTGTGGTAAGAGGTCAGCACCACGGCATCTACGTCATGGGCGGCCATGGCCTGGCGCAGGCGCGAGAGGCGCCCCTGCATCTCGGCATCCGAGAAGGTCGGCACCACCTTGTCGCCATTGGGGATCTCGATCAGTGACGGCAGTTTCATCTTGTTGTCTCCTCATTGTTCAAGGGTATCGCCTTGACCAGCCCGGGCGTGTCCGGCTCCTTGACGTCGGCCGCTGTGCCCTTCGCTTGTCATCTCCCGCAGAGTCCTGCTGGTGAGAACGACTATGGCCAGGCGCTCTCCGCGCGACCAATGACAAGTGCAAATGGCCGCATTGATGGAGGAAATACAAAAGAAAAACGGTGACTTATGCAGAGCTCAGCAAGATGGGCCTGCAATCCTGATCTGCGCTGACAGCTGCCGGCTCCACTCGGCCATAGATCACCAAGCGTCGATGAACATTGAATTGGCAGCTGCAGCTTGAAAAGATGCTCACTTTTATCTAACCGGAACATCGCGTGCCGTGGAACCTTATGCCACCGAGTGGTCTGATAAGGCTTCTAAATGGCGCTGGAATGATCCTATGAAACAGAAATTTGCTCTTTTAGCCCTGCTGGTCAGCACGATGGTCTTGACCGGCTGTGCCGGGCTTGACGCGACCCCCGGTGGAGGTGCCGGCGATGAACCGCTGGAAAATACTTACTGGAAGCTGGTGACAGTGGGCGAGCGTCAGGCGGTGGCCGTCACCGAGACACGCGAGGCGCACCTGGTGCTGCACGCTGAGGAGGCTCGACTGGCTGGCTCCACCGGCTGCAACCGCATGATGGGGGGGTACGAACTTGATGGCGACCAGCTGAGCTTTGGTCAGCTGGCCACCACCATGATGGCGTGTCCCGGCGACGTAATGGAGTTCGAACGCGAATTTCTCGATGCCCTAGGCGACGTCGCCAGTTGGCAAGTCGAGGGCGAAAGCCTGACGCTCGTCGATGGTGAGGGCGAGGCACGTGTCCGCTTCGAGGCGGTGCACCTCTACTGAACCGAATAGCCCTGGAAGCATCGCCTTCGATCTCGGGCCCCCGGAGCGGTGCTGTGTCGCGTCGGGTGCCCTTGTCTTAATCGGCGCTGGCGAGTCGCTGACGCAACCTTGGCAGCCTGCGTGCGACCGGCGGCAAGCGGGCCGCCATGAGCAGGGCAGATGCCAGGGCATACATGACCCACGCCCCCAGGTTCGCGCGCACCACCTGATCGCTAACGCGCTGAGCGGAGGCCGCCGCCCTCGCCACCCAGACGTCGCATTTCGCACATAAAAAGTCGCACCACGAAAATTCCCTTCGCGCCTCCTCCCCCACACTGCTCCTGACATCAGCCATCCGTTCCTCAGGAGCCGACCATGAACCGCAACGTCATCCTCACCTGCGCCGTCACCGGCGCCGGCGACACCACCGCCAAGAGCCCCCATGTGCCGGTCACGCCGAAGCAGATCGCCGACGACTGCATCGCCGCCGCCAAGGCCGGGGCCAGCGTGGCACACATCCACGTGCGCGACCCCGACACCGGCGCCGTCAGCCATTCGCTCGACCACTTCCGCGAGGTGATGGAGCGCGTGCGCGAGGCGGAGGTGGATATCGTCATGAACATCACCGCCGGCGGCGGCGGCGACTGGATCCCCGACGCCGAGGACCCCACCCGCGGCGGGCCGGGTACCGATATCCAGACCCCGGCCGAGCGCCACGCGCCGGTGGGTGAGCTCTTGCCCGAGCTCTGCACCCTGGACTGCGGCAGCCTCAACTTCGGCGACATGGTCTACGTGAACCCCGCCGACTGGCTGCGCGAGCACGCCCGCCTGGTGCAGGCCGCCGGCGTCAAGCCGGAGCTGGAGTGCTTCGATCTGGGCCACGTCTGGTTCGCCCGCCAGCTGCAGCAGGAGGGGCTGATCGACGGCGCCCCCCTCTACCAGCTCTGCCTGGGCATCCCCTGGGGCGCCGAGGCGGACACCGAGACCCTGCTGGCGATGCGCAACAAGCTGCCGGCAAGCGCCCACTGGGCCGCCTTCGGCATCGGCCGCCACCAGATGCCCATGGCCGCCCAGGCGGTGCTGCTGGGCGGCCACGCCCGGGTCGGCCTGGAGGACAACCTCTTTCTGAAGAAGGGCACCCTGGCCACCAATGCCCAGCTGGTGGAGCACGCCGCCACCCTGATCGAGAACCTCGGCGCCCGGGTCATGACCCCCGCCGAGACCCGCGCCCACCTGGGGCTGCGCGACCCGCAGAGCGGCCAGCCGGTAGCGAAGCGCGCAGGAGGTGAGGCATGAGCCGCAAGCTCTCCGTGCTCGGTACCGGGGTGATCGGCAACGGCTGGATCGCCAGGGCCCTGGCCCGGGGCTGGGACGTGGTGGCCTTCGACCCGGCTCCGGAGGCCCCGGCACGCACCCGCGCCTTCGTCGACAACGCCTGGGCCTCGCTGACGCGTCAGGGTCTGGCCGAGGGGGCCAGCCCCGCCCGGCTCACCTTCGTGGATAGCCTGGAGGCGGCCGTGGCCGGCGCCGATCTCATCCAGGAGAACGTGCCGGAGCGCCTGGATCTCAAGCGCGAGATCCTCGCCGCCCTGGACGCCGCCGCGGCGCCGGAGGTGCTGATCGGCTCCTCGACGTCCGGCTTCAAGCCCAGCGACCTGCAGCGGGACTGCGCCAAGGCGCCGGGGCGGGTGATCGTCGCCCACCCCTTCAACCCGGTCTACCTGCTGCCGCTGGTGGAGCTGGTCGGCGGCGAGGCCACCGAGCCCGCCGAGGTCGAGCGCGCCGCGGCGCTCTACCGAGAGCTCGAGATGCGTCCCCTGGCGGTGCGCCGCGAGATCGAGGGGCATATCGCCGACCGGCTGATGGAGGCGCTGTGGCGCGAGGCGCTGCACCTGGTCAACGACGGCGTGGCGACCACCGAGGAGGTGGACGCCGCCGTGGTCTACGGCTGCGGCCTGCGCTGGTCGCTGATGGGCACCTTCCTCACCTTCCACCTCGCCGGCGGCGAGGCGGGCATGCGCCATATGCTCGAGCAGTTCGGCCCCGCCCTGAAGCTCCCCTGGACCAAGCTCGAGGCCCCCGAGCTCACCGAGGAGCTGATCGACCGGGTGGTTGATGGGTGCGAGCATCAGGCCGCCGGCCGGTCCGTCAGCGAACTCGACCGCCGCCGGGACGACTTCCTGGTGGAGCTGCTCGACCTGGTCCAGAAGTACTGGCCCGAGGCCGAGGGCCTGGAGGGGCGCATCTGATGGAGATCCTCAACACCCGCGTCGCCCCGGAGTGGGTCGACTACAACGGCCACATGAATGACGCCGAGTACGCCCGGGTCTTCTCACTGGCGGTAGAGGCGCTGATGGAGCATATCGGCCTCGATGCCGAGGGGCGTGCCCGTCACGGCTATACGCTCTACACCCTGGAGACCCACCTCTGCTACCGCCGGGAGGCCCACGAGGGGGAGCCGCTGAGCGTGGCGCTGACCCTGCTGGACCGCGACGCCAAGCGGCTGCACGTCTTCTTCGCGCTCAACGACGCTGAGGGCAACCTGCTGGCCACCAGCGAGCAGATGCTGATGGGCATGAACCAGGAGAGCGGCCGGCCCGACGCCTTCCCCGCGCCGGTGGCCGAGGCGATCACCGCCCTGCCCCAGGCCGAGACGGGCGCCTGGCCGGAGCTCGCCGGGCGCACCATCGCCATTCGGCGCTGACAGCGCAGCAACGCCGGGCCGCCCGCCACCGCGGGCGGCCCACCGGGACTGCCGGCCCGACGCCCGGCCAAGGAGGACACGAACATCGCTACGCCAACTCCCCCCCACCGCCCCTCATCGCCGCCCAGCGACGCTTCGCCCAGAGCCGAACTCAACACCGACTACATGGTGACCGAGCTCGCTCAGGGCGGCTTCTTTCAGGGCATGCACAAGGGCATGACGCTGACCAGCGGCGGCCTGGTGCTGCTCTTCGTACTCTTCACCGGGCTCGGCTCGGAGACGGCCGGCAGCCTGTTCGGCACGGCACGCACCTGGATCGAGACCACCTTCAGCGGCTACTACCTGGTCACGGTGATGCTGCTGCTGGCGGTCTGCGCCTTCATCGTCTTCAGCCGCTACGGCAGCGTGCGCCTCGGACCCGACGACAGCCGCCCCGAATTCAGCAACTTCGCCTGGCTGGCCATGCTGCTCTCGGCGGGCATCGGCATCGGCATTCTCTTCTTCGGCGTCGCCGAACCGGTCTTCTACCTGGATGACACCGGCGCCTTCGGCTATCCCAACAACCCCCATGCCGACATGGCCGGCGCCACCGCCATCGGCCACGAGCGGGCCATCGATGCGCTGCGCGTCACGCTCTTCCACTGGGGGCTGCACGGCTGGGCGATCTACGTAATCGTCGGCATGTCGCTGGCCTACTTCGCCTACCGCAAGGGGCTGCCCCTGGCGCTGCGCTCGGCGCTCTACCCCTTCGTGGGCGATCGCATCTTCGGCCCCCTCGGCCACCTCTTCGATATCCTCGGCGTGCTCGGCTGCGTCTTCGGCGTGGCCACCTCCCTGGGCCTGGGCGTCAGTCAGATGGCGGTGGGCCTGGAGCGCCTGGTGGGCGTCGGCTCGGGCCTCTCGACCCAGCTGCTGCTGATCGCCGGGATCTCGGCTATCTCCATCCTCTCGGCGGTCACCGGCGTGCGCCGGGGCATTCGCGTGATCTCGGAGATGAACGTCTGGGTCTCGCTGGCCGTGGTAGGCATCTTCCTGGTCGGCGGCCCCACCCTGTGGCTGATCATGGCCTTCGGCGAGACCCTGCTCGACTACGCCATCAACTTCATCCCCATGGGGCTGTGGCACGCCGACGAGCCGGGCACCGCCGAGTGGCAGCAGGGCTGGACCATCTTCTACTGGGGCTGGTGGCTCGCCTGGGCGCCCTTCGTGGGGCTCTTCATCGCGCGCATCTCCAAGGGGCGCACCCTGCGTGAATTCGTGCTGGGGGTGCTGCTGGTTCCCACCCTGATCATCTTCGTCTGGCTGATCATCTTCGGCGGCAACGCCATGTATCAGGAGCTCCACGCCGCGGGCGGCCCGGGCAGCGCCGGCATCATCGAACTGGTCAACGCCTGGCAGCTGCCGGCGGCGCTGTTCGCCACCGCCGACGGCATCGTCGGCACCGGCGCCTTCGGCTGGCTGCTCTCGGCGATGATGGTGTTCCTGCTGATGAGCTGGTTCGTCACCTCCTCGGACTCCGGCACCCTGGTGCTGACCACCATCCTGTCGCTGGGCGACGAGGAGCCGCCGGCGCGCTTCCGGGTCTTCTGGGGCGTGGTGATCGGCCTGGTCGCCGCGGTGCTGCTGGTGGCCGGCGGCCTCACCGCCCTGCAGACGGCGCTGATCGCCGCCGCCCTGCCGCTGAGCGTGGTGATCCTGGTGATGACCGCCGGCGTGCTGCTCTCGCTGTTCCGCGAGAGCCTCGACGCCAGACGGCGGCGCCGCCTGAACGAGCGGTAGGCCGACCTGGCGGTGTTCTGCCCCTAGCCGCTGCCGGCCCGCCGCCGTATCTCGCGCGGCGGCTGGCCGTAGCGCTCCTTGAAGGCGCGGGAGAAGCTGGAAGCGGAGGCGAAGCCGCAGGCCAGGCTCACCGCCAACACGTCGAGGTCGGTCTCGGTCAACAGGTAGTAGGCGCGCCCCAGGCGCAGGCCGAGGTACCAGCCCTGGGGCGTACTGGAAAGGGTGTCGGCAAAGAGCCGCTGCAGCTGGCGCGGGGTGATCCCGCAGCGCCGGGCAATCTCGGCAAGGGACAGCGGCGCCTCGAGATGGCGCTCCATCAGCGCTACCGCCTGCACCAGGCGGCGATTATGGGTACCCAGGCGGCGCGCCAGGGTCATGCGCTGCTGGTCGCTGCGGTTGCGCAGCCGGTCATGGATCAGCTGTTCGGAGACATCCACCGCCAGGCGGGTGCCGTGGCGCCGGGCAATCACCTCCAGGGCCATGTCCATGGCGGCGGCGCCACCGGCACAGGAGAAACGCCGCGGCCCCAGCTCGAACAGCTCGTCGGAGGTCTCGACGGCAGGAAAACGCTCGCGGAAGGCCGGCAGGCTCTCCCAGTGCAGGGTGACCCGCTCGCCCTCGAGCAGCCCCGCGGCGGCGAGCAGGAAGCAACCGGTGTCGAGTCCGCCCAGGGCGCAGCCGGCCTGGTCCAGGCGGTGTAACCAGGCCATCAGCGGCCGGCTCAGGTGCGCCTCGGGCGCGAAGCCGCTGCACACCGCCAGGGACGGCAGGGCGTGGACGTCGCCCGCCGGCTGGTCGACCATCAGGGTCATGCCGTTGCTGGCGGTGACCGGCTGCCCATCCAGACCGAACAGGGTCCAGTCGAACAGCGGCCGACCGCTGATACGGTTGGCGATGCGCAGCGGCTCAACGGCCGAGAAGAAGGCCATCATCGAGAAGCGCGGCAGCAGCAGGAAGCCCACCGGTTCGGGCAGAGGCCCTGTGTAGTCCAGTCGCACGCGCCCGGCCTCTCGTTACCCGCCCGTCATGTTCATGAAGCGCACCACCTGGACGTCGCCGTCGGTGGTGAAGTGGTGGCGCTCTGGCTTCTTCGTCATGGCGGCGACGATGGCGGCCTTGAGGCGCTCGGCGTCGCCGGGGTGGCGGCGCAGCACGGCGCGCAGGTCCACGGAGTGTTCGTTGCCGAGACAGAGCAGCAGTCGCCCCTCGGCGGTAACGCGCACCCGGTTGCAGGCGTCGCAGAAGTTGTGGCTGTGGGGCGAGATAAAGCCGATCCGGCTCTCGGAGTCCGCCATGCGGTAGTAGCGCGACGGCCCAAGCGTCGTCTCGGTGGTGGGCACCAGGGCGTGGCGGGACTCGATGATCCCGCGCACCTCGTCGCTCGAGCAGAAGGTGGTGGCGCGGTCGTGGCCGATCGCCTGGCCCAGCGGCATCTCCTCGATAAAGCTGATATCCACCCGCTCCCGGCGGGCAAACTCGACCAGGTCGAGCACCTCGTCGTCGTTGCGCCCCTTGAGGATCACGGCGTTGAGCTTGATGCGCGCGAAACCGGCCTCCCGGGCGGCGCGGATGCCGTCGATCACCCTGGCCAGGTCACCGGTGCGGGTCAGGGCGCGGAAGCGTGCCGGGTCCAGGGTGTCGAGGCTGACGTTGAGACGCTTGAGGCCGCCCTCGCGCAGGGCCCGGGCATGCTTGACCAGGCCGGCGCCGTTGGTGGTCATGGCGAAATCGCGCAGCCCCGGCAGGGCGCCGACCTCACCGACCAGGGTCTCGATGCCGCGCTTGACCAGCGGCTCGCCACCGGTGAGGCGGATCTTCTCCACGCCCAGCTCCACGAAGGCGCGGCACAGGGTGGCCATCTCCTCCAGGGTGAGCACCTGGGCGCGGGGCAGGAAGGTCATCTCCTCGGCCATGCAGTAGACGCAGCGGAAGTCGCAGCGGTCGGTGACCGAGAGGCGCAGGTAGCGGACGGTGCGGCCGAAGCCGTCGACGAGGGCGCTCATGTCGTCTGCTCCGCCACTCGGGACTCGGCGTCCATGGGCAGCCGGGCGATCAGCTCGCCCACGTCGCTTGCCACCTCGGCGACGGTGGCCTCGTCATAGAAGTGCCCGCGGCGCTTGCGCAGGCCGCGCTCGTAGAGCCGAACGTGTTCGGTGGGGGTGACGCCGGCCTTGGCCAGGCAGTGGCTGGCGCAGTGCATCTGGCAGCCATCGATGGCCACGATAGGGCGCCCGGAGCGGGCGGTACGGACCAGGCCAGGCACCCCGCCGCCGACGCCGGCGATGCAGGACATCTCGGCCACGCCGCCGTGGTCGAGGCGCAGCGCCACGTCGTTGGCGAGCTGGGCCACGTCGGAGCAGCCGGAGCAGGAATAGACCAGGGTGCGGGGCTTGCTCGCGGGTCGGGACATGTCGGCCTCCGGGGGACGGAACGACGGCCCTGCCAGGGGCAGGCTCAGTCGTCGGTCATCATGAAGTCGCGCAGCTTCTGCTCATCCAGCACGGTGAGCCGCTGACGGTCGATATTGATGGCGCCGCTGTCGCGCAGCTTGGCCAGCAGCCGCGACAGGGTCTCAGGCGTCATGGCGAGCTGGGCCGCCAGCCAGCGCTTGGGGATGGTCAGCCTGATCACCCGGGGCGTTCTCGAGCGTCCCGAGGGCAGCTGGCGCAGCACGTAGCTGACCAGCCGCGACATGGCATCGCCCTGGGTCAGCAGCGCCAGGTCCTCGAGGCGGTCGGTGAGCTCCAGGGCCAGGCGGCTCATGAACTCGGCCCGGCAGGCCGGCTGACGATCGAGGATCTCGCGGCAGTGGGCCGCCGGGATCGACAGCACGTTGGTCCGCCGCAGCGCCTCGGAGGAGTAGAGATAGACGCCGGCGCTGGAGACCATGCTCAGCTCGCCGAGGGTGCCGCCGCGCTCCACGCAGCGGATGGTGGCCATGCGGCCGTCACCGGCGGCGCGCACCAGGCGCACGGTGCCGCTGATCACCACGTGCAGCCACTGGGCCGGGGTCTCCTGGCGGAACAGCCACTCGCGGGGCTTGAGGGTGCGCAGCTCGGATGCCTCGAGCAGCGCCTCGAGCTCGGCCTCCTCCAGGCCGGCGAGCCAGGGCACCCCCAGCACCAGCTCGCGCAGCTGGCGCGGGTTGAACAGCAGCTCAGTCGAGGAACTGGGCGGCGGGACAGTATTCGTAGGCATGGCCGTTCTCCACGTTGTTGTTGGCGTCGATCACCAGGTAGCCATGGGCCTGGCTTGCCGCGCTGAGCATGTGCGACCCCTGGCCGCCGGCCAGGCGCGCCACCGGCGTCCCCGCCGCCCAGTCCAGCACCACGCGCAGCAGCTCACGACGCCCCCTGGGGCCGCGCCGGGAGAAGCCGGCAGTCACCGGAAAGCGCTGCAGCGGCGCCGCCTCGCGGCCCTGGCGGACCTGCACGAAGGGCAGTGCCAGCAGCTGCCAGCCCACCAGCGAGGCCACCGGATTGCCCGGCAGGGCAATCAGCGGCGTGCCGGCCTGGAGCGACTCGCCCAGGTAGCCCAGCGCGAAGGGCTTGCCGGGCTTCATGGCCACGCCGTGAAAGGCGATCCCGCCCAGCCGCTCGATGACCGGTCGCACATGGTCCTCCTCCCCCACCGATACGCCTCCGGTACACATTACCAGATCGGCCGTATCACGGGCCTCGGCAAAGGCGTGATGCAGGTCAAGGGGAGCGTCCGGAATAACGCCGAAATCAAGCAGTTCACAGCCGGCCTGGGCCAACAGGGCCGCCAGCATGACGCGGTTGCTGTCGTAGACCTGGCCGGGCACCCGAAGGGCACCGGGCTCGATCAGCTCGTCACCGGTGGAGAGCAGCGCGACCTTGAGCCTGCGTATCACCGCCACCTCGCTGACGCCGTGGCTGGCCAGCAGGGCGATGGCCGCCGCGTCGAGTCGCGCCCCGGCCGGCAACAGCAGCTCGCCCGCCCGGGTCTCCTCGCCGCGGCGGCGGATATTGGCTCCCTCGCCGAGCTCGCCCTCGACGTGCATGCGCCCCTCGGCATCCAGGGTCACGCGCTCCTGGGGCACCACGGCATCGGCGCCCAGCGGCACCGGCGCGCCGGTGAAGATCCGCGCGCAGCCACCCGCCGGCAGGTGCATCACGCCGGCCCCGGCGGGCACCCGCAGGGCCACCGGCAGGCCCTCTGGGGAGCGCTCGGTCAGGCGCAGCGCGTAGCCGTCCATGGCGCTGTTGTCGACCCCCGGCATGTCCAGGGTCGCGAGAACATCCTCGGCCAGCACCCGGCGGGCAGCCTCGGCGAGGGATACCCGCTCGGTGCCGTCGACGGGGCGGGCCGCCTTGATCATCCGCGCCCGGGCGTCGAAGAGATCGAGCAGGCCCGGGGTGATGACCTCGGCGCAGCCGCAGCCGCTCATGACTCCACCGCCTGACGGGGCGCCTCGCCCTCGGCCGCCGGCCTGGGCGCCTGCCGGCTGGCGCAGCGCTCGGCCTGCGGCAGCACCATGGCCACGAAGTTGCAGGGCCGGGTGCGGGCATCGAGCTGCTCAACCAGGATGCCATCCCAGGCGGTGGCGCAGGCCTTGGGCGAGCCGGGCATGGCGAACACCAGGGTGCGGTCGATCAGCCCGCCCACCGCGCGGGACTGGATGGTGGAGGTGCCGATGCTCGCAAGCGACAGCTGGCGGAACAGCTCGCCATAGCCGTCGATGGCCTTGTCGAACAGCGGCGAAAGCGCCTCGGGGGTCCGGTCGCGCGGGGTAAAGCCGGTGCCACCGGTGACCAGCACCACCTGGATGTCGTCACGCACCACCCACTTCGAGACCACCGCGCGGATGCGATAGATGTCGTCGGGCACGATGCGCCGCTCCACCAGGGCGTGCCCGGCCTCGGTGACGCGCTCGCTGAGCAGATCGCCGCTGCCATCCTCGTCGAACCCGCGGGTGTCGGAGACGGTCAGCACAGCGATGCCCAGCGGGGCGAAGGGGGTGTTGGCGTGGACATGGGCCATGGGGTCCTCCTGACCGCCCGCGGGGCGGGCGGCGGCAAGCATGAGAAATATCAGCAAGGTGTAGAAATCGCCGAGAAGGATGAAGCGCAAGGCGCAAGGCGCGCAGCAACCGGAGCCTAGTGGTTTCTAGGTGAGGATTCGACCAGGCTGGTGCTCCAGCGCCGCGCAACGCAGCGATTCGCCTGCGCAGGCATTTCTACTGCATCAGCGAGTTGGCGCTGTCGTCATCCAGGTTGACCCCCTCGACGCCGATCTCCGACTCCAGCACCAGCAGGTAGTGGCGCAGGGCGCGGCGGGTGGACTGCTCGCGCAGGCTGTGACGCACGCGCTCGGCCACCTGCTCATAGGGCAGCTCGCGGCCCTCGACGCGCTCGTCGATGGCGATCAGGTGCCAGCCGTAGCGAGAGGCCAGGGGACGGTCGTGCAGCCCCTCGGGAAGGTGCTGCAGGGCGCGGTCCAGCTCGGCAACGGTCTGGCCCGGGGCCAGCCAGCCCAGCTCGCCGCCCTGCTCCTTGGAGGGGCAGGCGGAGAAGCGCATGGCGAACTCGGTGAAGCGCTCGGGCGAGGACGCGAGCTCCTTGAGCAGCTTCTCGCCCTGGCGGTAGCCGGCATCCCGGGCCTCGGCGTCATCCGGTGCCGCGGCAAGCAGGATATGGCGCACCCTCAGGCGGGTGGGCTCGCTGAAGCGCTCGACGTGGGCGGCGTGGAAGCGGCGACAGTCCTCCTCGGAGGGATCGGGAATGTCGAGCTCCTTCTCGAGCAGGGCGGCGATGGCGGCGTCGCCCTCCTCCAGCGCCTCGCCCGAGACCTCGGCGAGCCCCAGTTCGGCGGCGCGCTGGCGCAGCAGTTCGCGAACCACCAGCGCCCGGGCCGCCTTGAGCTGGGCGGTACCGGCGGAGTCCGCCGGGTGGTACTGCATCTCCTGGGCGATGTCGGCTTCCTCGATGGTGACCGCGCCGACCTTGATGGGAGGGGGGCTCGCGCCCCCCGGGATCATCTCGATATCGATCTTCTGCATGAAGCTTTCCTCACTAGTGAAACTGTGCGAACGATGGTCAGGCTAGGCGGGGGTCGGTGAAAAACGCGGAGTTTACGAGTCTGTAAATGAGCATTTTTGAACCGATCCCCAACAACGCCTGGCCGAGTGCAGCCAGTTTCAGCCTCTTTTACGCACGAGCTGGTAACGACGGGTGATGTAGCCGAGCGGAACGCTCCACACGTGCACCAGGCGCGAGAAGGGGAAGAGCAGGATGATGGTCAGCCCCAGGAAGATATGCAGCTTGTAGATCCAGGAGACGTTCTCCATGTAGGCCGCCGCGCCGCCGCCGAAGAAGACGATGGCCTGGGCCCAGCTGGAGAGGGTGACCATCATCTCGCCGTCCATGTGGCCCAGGGAGAAGAAGATGGTGATCATGCCCAGGAAGGCCTGGAAGACGATCAGCCCGAGGATGGCGGTGTCCATGGTGCTGGAGGAGGCGCGCACCCGCGGGTTGGTGATGCGGCGATGCAGCAGCATGGCGCCGCCCACCAGGCACATGGCCCCGGCGATACCGCCCACCACGATGGCCAGCAGCTGCTTGGTGCCGGCGTGCAGGAAGGGCGAGTAGACCCAGTGCGGCGTCAGCATGCCGAAGAGGTGGCCGAAGAAGATCACGATGATGCCGATATGGAAGAGGTTGCTGGCCAGGCGCATGTTCTTCGACGAGAGCATCTGGCTGGAGCCGGTCTTCCAGGTGAACTGACCGTGGTCGTAGCGCAGCAGGCTGCCGACCAGGAAGACGGTGCCCACCAGGTACGGGTAGTAGCCGTAGATCAGGTGGTCGAGATAGGTGCCGAATGCGGACATGGTGATTCTCCTGTTAACGACCCGTCACCGGAGGCATCGCCTCGGGTGAGAGAATGCGAACGGCCTCGCTCTGCACGCCCTGCTTGCGCTCGGCCAGGCGTCGGCCCTCGGCGGACTGCAGGGCGCAGTCCTGGTCGGACTCGGCGGAGAAACGCACCGCCTCCTCTTCCCAGACCGCATCCAGCGCCTCGGGGGTGTCATCGCGGGACTCGCCCTGGACCTCCTCGCGGTGGGCGTCGGCCTCGGCTTCGGCGCCGATCAGCGCCAGCAGCGCGCGCGGCACCAGGGCATGATCGGCACCGCGCTCCTCGAGGCGCGCGGTGATCAGGCCGAGGATGTGGCGGATCTCGCCCAGCCAGCGGCCGATCTCGGCTTCCTCTCGGGTGGAGAGGTACTCCAGGAAGATCGGCAGGTAGTCGGGCAGCTCCCGGGCATCCAGCTCGAAGCCGGCGGCCTGATACTCCGCCATCAGGTCGACCATGGCCTGGCCGCGGTCGCGGGACTCGCCGTGGACATGCTCGAAGAGCAGCAGCGAGGTGGCGCGCCCCTTGTCGAAGCGGGCCACGTACTCGGACTGCAGCTCGAGCAGGTCGCCGTCGGCAATGCGCTGGCACCAGTCCATCAGGGCGGTGCGCAGCGCCGCCGGCAGGCGGCGCTCCTGGTCGATGATCTCGATCAGCTCGCCGGCCGCGGCCTGGAGCTCCTCGGTGGGATAGTCGAGCAGGCGGGCCAGCACGCGCAGGCTGCGCATGCCAACCGCCGGCGCGGCCATCTTCAGGGCAGCATCAGCCATGACGCACCTCCTCGGCTTTCTCGTCGCGCCGCCCATCGCTCTGCGGATCGAAGGATTCCACCGGCTTGACCAGGGTGGTGGTCTGGGAGCGGCCGTTGAACAGGCTCGGCTTGCTCTCGCCGTGGCAGCCATCGCCGAAGGTGAAGCCGCAGCCGCCGCGCTCCGGGAAGGCCTCGGTGGCCATCTCGCGGTGGCTGGTGGGGATCACGAAGCGATCCTCGTAGTTGGCGATGGCCAGGTAGCGGTACATCTCCTCCACCTGCGCCTCGGTCAGCTCGACGTCCTCCAGCACCTCGGTGTTGGCCTGGCCGTCCACGTGCTTGCCACGCATGTAGAGGCGCATGGCCATCAGCCGCTTGAGCGCCAGCACCACGGGGGCCTCCTCACCGGCGGTGAGCATGTTGGCCAGGTAGCGCACCGGGATACGCAGCGACTCGATCTTCGGCATCACGCCGTCGAACTCGATCTTGCCGGCCTCGGCGGCGGACTGGATCGGCGAGAGCGGCGGCACGTACCAGACCATGGGCAGGGTGCGGTATTCCGGGTGCAGCGGCAGCGCCAGGCCCCACTCCATGGCCATCTTGTAGACCGGGCTCTCCTGGGCGGCCTTGATCACGTTGTCGGTGATGCCGTCCTTCTTCGCCTGGGCGATCACCGCCGGATCGTTGGGATCCAGGAAGATCTCGCACTGGCGATGGTAGAGGTCGCGCTCGTCCGGGGAGCTGGCCACTTCCTCGATGCGGTCGGCGTCATACAGCAGCACGCCGAGGTAGCGAATGCGGCCCACGCAGGTCTCGGAGCAGATGGTCGGCTGGCCGGCCTCGATGCGCGGGTAGCAGAAGATGCACTTCTCCGATTTCCCGGTCTTCCAGTTGTAATAGATCTTCTTGTAGGGGCAGCCGGAGATGCACATCCGCCAGCCGCGGCACTTGTCCTGGTCGATCAGGACGATGCCGTCCTCCTCGCGCTTGTAGATCGCACCGGACGGGCAGCTCGCCACGCAGGTCGGGTTGAGGCAGTGCTCGCACAGCCGCGGCAGGTACATCATGAAGGTGTTCTCGAACTGGCCGTAGATGTCGGCCTGCACCTTCTCGAAGTTCATGTCGCGGCGACGCTTGGCGAACTCGGTGCCGAGGATCTCCTCCCAGTTCGGGCCCCACTCGATCTTCTTCATGCGCTCGCCGGAGATCAGCGAACGCGGGCGCGCCACCGGCTGATGCTCACCGATCTTGGCGGTGTGCAGGTGCTCGTAGTCGAAGGTGAACGGCTCGTAGTAGTCGTCGATCTCCGGCAGGTCGGGGTTGGCGAAGATGTTCGCCAGCACCCGCCACTTGCCGCCGATCTTCGGCTCGATCTTGCCGTCCTTGCGGCGCAGCCAGCCCCCCTTCCACTTGGTCTGGTTCTCCCACTCCTTGGGATAGCCGATGCCGGGCTTGGTCTCGACGTTGTTGAACCAGGCGTACTCGACGCCTTCACGGCTGGTCCAGACGTTCTTGCAGGTCACCGAACAGGTGTGGCAACCGATGCACTTGTCGAGGTTGAGGACCATGCCTACCTGGGAACGAATCTTCATTTCACGGCCTCCTGCACGTAGTCATTGCCCTCGCCATCCAGCCAGTCGATGTGCTTCATCTTGCGAACCATGACGAACTCATCGCGGTTGGAACCGACGGTGCCGTAGTAGTTGAAGCTGTAGGAGAGCTGCGCGTAGCCGCCGATCATGTGGGTCGGCTTCGGGCAGACCCGGGTCACGGAGTTGTGCATGCCCCCGCGGGTGCCGGAGACCTCGGAGCCCGGCACGTTCACCTGGCGCTCCTGGGCGTGGTACATCATCACCATGCCGGCCTTGACCCGCTGGCTGACCACCGCCCTGGCGGCGATGGAGCCGTTGGCGTTGTAGAGCTCGACCCAGTCGTTGTCCTCGATGCCCACCTCGGCGGCGTCGGTCTCGGAGAGCCACACCACCGGGCCGCCGCGGTTCAGCGTCAGCATCAGCAGGTTGTCGCTGTAGGTGGAGTGGATCCCCCACTTCTGGTGCGGCGTGATGAAGTTCAGCGCCTTGCTCTTGTAGCCGTTGTCTGCCGGCGCCTCGAAGCTCACCAGGGTCTTGGTGTTGATCGGCGGACGGTAGGTCAGGAGGCTCTCGCCGAAGGCGCGCATCCAGGCGTGATCCTGATAGAACTGCTGGCGGCCGCTCACGGTGCGCCACGGAATCATCTCGTGGACGTTGGTGTAGCCGGCGTTGTAGGAGACGTGCTCGTCCTCGAGGCCGGACCAGGTCGGGCTGGAGATGATCTTGCGCGGCTGGGCGACGATGTCGCGGAAACGGATCTTCTCCTCTTCCTTGTTGATCGCCAGGTGGGTGTGATCCCGCCCGGTGATCTTGGAGAGCGCGCCCCAGGCCTTCACCGCCACCTGACCGTTGGTCTCCGGCGCCAGGGTCAGGATCATCTCGGCCGCGTCGATGGCGGTCTCGATCTGCGGGCGGCCCTTGGAGGAGCCCTCCAGCTTGCGATGGTTGAGCTTGCCGAGCAGCTCCACCTCGGAGTCGGTGTTCCAGCTGATGCCCTTGCCGCCGTTGCCGATGCTCTCCAGCAGCGGGCCCACGGAGGTGAAGCGCTCGTAGGTCTCGGGGTAGTTGCGCTTGATCTCGATCAGCGCCGGCATGGTCTTGCCGGGGATCGGCTCGCACTCGCCCTTCTTCCAGTCCAGCACTTCGGGCTGGGCCAGCTCGGCGGGGGAGTCATGCTGATGCGGCAGGGTGACGAGATCGGTCTCCTCGCCCAGGTGCCCCACGCAGACCCGGGAGAACTCCTTGGCGATGCCCTTGTAGATATCCCAGTCGCTGCGCGACTCCCACGCCGGGTCGGTGGCCGCGGTCAGCGGGTGGATGAAGGGGTGCATGTCCGAGGTGTTGAGGTCGTTCTTCTCGTACCAGGTGGCCGTCGGCAGCACGATGTCCGAGTAGAGGCAGGTGGAGGACATGCGGAAGTCCAGGGTCACCACCAGGTCGAGCTTGCCTTCCGGCGCCTCGTCGTGCCACTTCACCTCTTCCGGCTTCTGGCCGCCGAAGTCGCCCAGGTCCTTGCCCTGGATACCGTGGCGGGTGCCCAGCAGGTACTTGAGCATGTACTCGTGGCCCTTGCCGGAGCTGCCCAGCAGGTTGGAGCGCCAGATGAAGAGGTTGCGCGGGAAGTTCTGGGGGTTGTCCGGATCTTCCGCGGCGAAGGCCAGCTTGCCGGCCTTGAGCTGCTCGACGGCATAGTCCTTGGTGGACAGGCCGGCGGCCTCGGCGGCCTTGGCCAGGCGCAGCGGGTTGGCACCCAGCTGGGGCGCGGAGGGCAGCCAGCCCATGCGCTCGGAGCGCACGTTGAAGTCGATCAGGCTGCCGCTGTACTTGCTGTGGTCGGCGAGCGGGGAGAGGATCTCCTTGATCTCGAGCTTCTCGTAGCGCCACTGGGAGGAGTGGTTGTAGAAGAAGGAAGTGGAGTTCATGTGGCGCGGCGGACGGTTCCAGTCCAGGCCGAAGGCCAGCGGGGTCCAGCCGGTCTGCGGGCGCAGCTTCTCCTGGCCGACATAGTGGGCCCAGCCGCCGCCGCTCTGACCGATACAGCCGCACATGATCAGCATGTTGATCAGGCCGCGGTAGTTCATGTCCATGTGGTACCAGTGGTTCATCGCGGCACCCACGATGATCATGGACCGGCCCTGGGTCTTGTCGGCGTTCTCGGCGAACTCCCGGGCGATGCGCGCGACCTGCTCGGCGGGCACGCCGGTGATCTTCTCCTGCCAGGCGGGGGTGTAGGGCTTCACCTCGTCCAGGGAGGTGGCGCCGTCGTCCTCGCCGAAGCCGCGATCGATGCCGTAGTTGGCGCACATCAGGTCGAAGACGGTGACCGCCAGCACGTCGGTGCCGTCGGCCTTCTTCAGGCGCTTGGCGGGCAGGCTGTGGTAGAGCAGCTCGTCGCTGGCCCCGCCGCTCTCGACGTGGTCGAAGTGCTCGTGCTTGAGACCGCCGAAGTAGGGGAAGGCGACCTTGGCGACGTCGTCGTGGTGGTCGGCCAGGGTCAGCAGCGGCTTGATCTCGTCGCCGGCGGCGTCGCGGGGCTCGAGGTTCCACTTGCCCTCCTCGCCCCAGCGGAAGCCGATGGAGCCGCGCGGCACCACCAGCTGGTCGCGGCTCTCGTCCCAGGCCACGGTCTTCCACTCGGGGTTGTTGTCCTCGCCCATGCCGTCGGCGAAGTCGCTGGCGCGCATCTGCTTGCCCGGCACGTAGCTACCGTCCTCGCGCTGCTCCAGCTCCACCAGGAAGGGCATGTCGGAGTACTGGCGCACGTACTCGGTGAAGTAGGCGCTGGGCTTCTCGAGGTGGAACTCCTTGAGGATCACATGGCCCATGGCCATGGCGATGGCCGCATCGGTGCCCTGCTTGACCGACAGCCACTCGTCGGTGAGCTTGGAGACCTCGGCGTAGTCCGGGGTGATGGAGACGGTCTTGGTGCCCTTGTAGCGCACCTCGGTGAAGAAGTGGGCGTCCGGGGTACGGGTCTGGGGCACGTTGGAGCCCCAGGCGATGATGTAGCCGGAGTTGTACCAGTCGGCGGACTCGGGCACGTCGGTCTGCTCGCCCCAGGTCTGGGGGCTGGCCGGCGGCAGGTCGCAGTACCAGTCATAGAAGCTCATGCAGACGCCGCCGATCAGCGACAGGTAGCGGCTGCCCGCGGCGTAGCTGACCATGGACATGGCGGGGATCGGCGAGAAGCCGATGATGCGATCCGGGCCGAACTGCTTGGCGGTGTAGACGTTGGAGGCGGCGACCAGCTCGTTGAGCTCGTCCCAGTTGGCCCGCACGAAGCCGCCCATGCCCCGGGCGCGCTTGTACTGCTTGGTCTTGGCGGGATCCTCGACGATGGAGGCCCAGGCGTCGACCGGGTCCTTCTTCTCCTTGAGGGCGTCGCGCCACAGCTTGAGCAGCGGCTTTCTGATCAGCGGGTACTTGAGGCGGTTGGCGCTGTAGAGGTACCAGGAGTAGCTGGCGCCCCGCGGGCAGCCGCGCGGCTCGTGGTTGGGCAGGTCCGGGCGGGTGCGCGGGTAGTCGGTCTGCTGGGTCTCCCAGGTGACCAGGCCGTTCTTGACGTAGATCTTCCAGCTGCAGGAGCCGGTGCAGTTCACCCCGTGGGTGGAACGCACGACCTTGTCATGCTGCCAGCGCTGACGATAGCTGTCCTCCCAGCCGCGCGACTCCTCGCGGGTCTCGCCATGCTCGTTGGCGAAGGGCTCGCGGGCCTTGCGGAAGAAGTTCAGCCGATCAATGAAGTGACTCATGGTCGATCTCCAGGCTTCTTGGAAAGTGGGTGTGACCGCCCTGGGCCACCCGGCCTGCCGTGCGGCGCGACGCAATGGACCGCACGCCAGGCAGGAACCTTGGGGATGATTCTGGGCGAAGGCGCCGCGGATTACTGCGGGTTTACCTCCATATACCGCCCCTCTACCCCCAAGGTGATAGACCCGCCGAACCAGGGGGATAAGCCCGGCGGTTCAGGCCTGTTGGCCGCGGCCGCTGGCGTGGTCCCAGACCATCAGCAGCATGCAGGCCACCAGCGAGCCGTAGAGGAACATGAAGCCGGCGGTGCGGATGCCGATCCACTCGTTGCCGACCACAAAGACCAGCGGCAGCAGCGCCGCAAAGAGCCCACCCAGGGTCATGGCCAGGCCGCCCACCAGGGGCATCCGGTCGCGGTGATCGCGATGAATCAGCCGCATCAGGCTGCCCTTGCCGACGCCCATGGCAGCGCCCATGGCCACTAGCAGCAGCAGGAAGCCCCACAGCGGCGCCTCGTAGTGCAGGATGATGGGAGCATGTACCCCCTCCACCTGCATGACGAAGGGGGGATAGGAGAGCAGGAAGAGACAGACCAGCACGAAGGCGCTGACCCACCAGCGCAGGGCTCGGAAGTCGCGCCGGTCGGCCCAGGCGCCACCGACGATCTGCCCGCCCCCCACCGCCAGGACGAAGGGCACCGCCGTCAGGGCGGCCTGCTTGAGGGGAAGCGCGTACTGGGCGCTCAGGTAGGCGGGCAGCCAGAGCGCCAGGGCCAGGAAGGCGCCGTAGAAGAAGCTGTAGACCACCGCCAGTCGCCAGAGCTGCCAGCTGGCCAGCTGACGCAGCATGCCGAGCGTTGAGCACTGCCCGGGCAGCGGTGCCTCCGGCGCCGGATCATCGTCGGTAAAGAGCCACAGCAGCGCGGCCACCGCCAGCACCGGCAGGAGATAGAGGAGCGGCGCGACCCGCCAGCCGTAGGCCTGGCTGATCAGCGGCAGCAGCAGGTAGCTGAGCCCGGCCCCCACCATGCCGGCGCCATAGAGCCCCAGCGCCAGGCCGGCGTGGCGGCGCGGACAGAGCCCCGCCACATAGGCCAGCCCCGCCGACAGCGACCCAGCCCCCAGGCCGAGGCCGGCGCCCACCAGCAGCAGATGGGGGTAGTCGCGGGCCTGGGAGAGACCCCACAGGAAAGGACAGATCAGCAGCAGGCAGGCGATCATCACCCGGCGCCCGCCGAAGCGCCTGGCCAGTGCCGCCATGGGCAGCGACGCCAGCCCACCAACGGCCATGGGCGTGGCCAGCAGCAGCGCAAAGCGTGCCTCGCCGAAGCCGAGCACCCCCTTGAGCTCTACCCCCAGCACCGCAAAGATGGTCCAGCTGGCGAACACCAGCGCAAAGGCCAGCGGCGCGAGCAGCACGACGGCCAGGGGCCGATGGCCCCCGGCAGGATCCAGGTCTGGCTGATAGGCAGCAGGCATCATGGCGGGCCGGGGAACGAAAGGTGTCTGGACAAGTCTCCGTAGGGGAACCCACCGGGTCAAAGGGGCATAGGGGGTATGCGTTATACCCCCATGGGTGTAGTAGACTGGTACTCTCCTGAACGATCGCGAGGCGCAATGAAACTGCTGCGACACTCCCTGGTGGCTCGGATCATCGCCTCGTTGCTGGCCGTCAGTGCCCTGGCGCTGGTCAGCATCGTGGTGACCATGACGGTGGCTTCGGACAGCCGCGGCGACGCTGCGGCCATCAACATGGCCGGCTCGCTGCGCATGAACACCTACCAGATCGTCAGCGCCCTGCAGCGTTACGAACAGCAGCCCAGCGAGACGGCTCGAGCGCGAGTCACCGAGCTGGCCGAGCGCTTCGAGCAGCGCCTGGCCAGCCCCGAGCTCACCGATGCCCTGCCCCGGGCCCAGGACCACCAGCTGCAGCATCAGCACCGCCAGCTCCAGGCACGCTGGGCCGAGGAACTGGCCCCCCAGGTCTCGCTGGCCGCCGCCGGCGGCAACGTCGCGCCCGACGCCCTGCGCGAGACCCTCGATGAGCTGGTCGCCGAGATCGACGCCATGGTCACCCTGCTCGAGCAGAACAGCGAGTCGAAGATCCAGCTGCTCAGCGCCCTGCAGATCCTCTTCCTGGGACTCACCGCCGTGGTGGTGGTGATCGCCCTCTACGATATTCGCCACAACCTGGTGATGCCATTGCGCCACCTGGTGGTGCTGGCCCGGGAGGCCGCCCACCGCAACTTCGGCCACCGCACCCGGCTCACCGGCAACGATGAGCTGGCCCTTCTGGGGCGCACCTTCGACACCATGGCCGAGGAGCTCGGCGCCAGCTACGCCGAGCTGGAGTCGCGCGTCTCCAGCAAGAAGGCGGAGCTCGAGCGCAGCAACCGCGCCATGCAGGTGATGCACGACGGCAGCCGCGCCCTCTACGGCGGCGGCAACGACCTCTGCGCCAGCGCCGCCCCCATGCTGCGCCGCCTGGAGCAGCTGCTGGAGATCGGCCCCATCCGGCTCTCCCTCAACGACCCCCATGACGAGCGCGAGATCCCGATACTGGCCACCCACTCCGCGCACCGCCCCGAGTACTGTCGCGACCACGACTGCCACGCCTGCCTGATCGACCCCCAGCCCCTCAGGCTGCAGGGAACCGAGGCCGGCGAGTGCCTGCTGCTGCCGGTCAGCGTGGGCGACCTGATGCTGGGCACCCTGGAGGTATGGCACCCGAAAGAGGCACCGCTGACCGACAGCGTGCGCCGCCTGCTCAACGCCCTGGCCGACCAGCTGGCCACCGCCGTCTACCTGCAGCGGCGCATCGAGGAGCAGCAGCAGGTGACGCTGATGAACGAGCGCACCATCATCGCCCGGGAGCTCCACGACTCCCTCGCCCAGTCGCTCTCCTACCTGAAGATGCAGGTGGCCAGGCTCGAGCGCATGCAGGCCAAGGGGGTGGGGCCGGAGACCCAGGCCCCGGTATTCGACGAGCTGCGCACCGGCCTAGACAGCGCCTACCGCCAGCTGCGCGAGCTGCTCACCACCTTCCGCCTCAAGCTGGAGGGGCCGGGGCTTGCCAGCGCCCTGCACCAGACCGTGGAGGAGTTTGGCGAGCGCCTGAAGGCCCCGATCGATCTGAGCGTCGACCTGCCGCCCCACCTGCTCAACCCCAACGAGGAGATCCACGTGCTGCAGGTGGTGCGGGAGTCCCTGGCCAACGTGGTCAAGCACGCCAACGCCCACTGGGTGGCGGTATCGGTCACCTTCCGCAGCGCCCGACTCCATGTCACCATCGAGGATGACGGCGTGGGCCTCGAGGACGACAGCTCGCCGCCCATGCACTACGGGCTGGTGATCATGCGCGACCGCGCCGAGACCCTGGGCGGGGAGCTGACCCTGCGCAACCGCGAAGGCGGCGGCACCCGGGTCGAGCTGGTCTTCACCCCCCAGACCGCCCGCCTGATCAGCCAGCACGTCGGCAAGGCCAGCGTGCCCGCCACTCCCGTCGACCCTCACGACGACACCATCGCCACCGATCGTCACGGCCACAGGAACATCGCAGGATGACCGACAAGACCACCGACGCCCCCGCCAGCATCCTGATCATCGACGACCATCCGCTGCTGCGCCGCGGCGTCTCCCAGCTGCTTGAGCTGGAAGACGACATGACGCTGATCGGCGAGGCCGGCGAGCCCGAGGAGGGCATTCGCCTGGCCCTGGAGCTGGACCCCGACATGGTGCTGCTCGACCTCAACATGCCCGGCCTGAACGGCATCGAGACCCTCAAGCGGCTGCGCGATCAGGGCTTCGCCGGCCGGGTGGTGATGTTCACCGTCTCCGACCACGAGGAGGACGTGGTGGCCGCCCTGCAGGGCGGCGCCGACGGCTACCTGCTCAAGGACATGGACCCGGACGAGATGATCCGCCAGCTGCGCCAGGCGTCGCTCGGGCGCATGGTGATCAGCGAGAGCCTCACCGCCCTGCTGGCCGAGGCGCTGCGCAGCCAGCGCAGCCAGCCGGCCGCCCCGGATATTCACAGCCTGACCCAGCGGGAGCGCGAGATCCTGCGCGAGCTGGCCGGCGGCCTCTCCAACAAGATGATCGCCCGCAGGCTCGACATCACCGAGGGCACCGTGAAGGTGCACGTCAAGCACCTGCTCAAGAAGCTCAACCTGCGTTCCCGGGTGGAAGCGGCAGTATGGGCGGTGCAGGAGGGGGTAGACCGCTGATTTCAGAGGTTCTGTGTGGATACCTCCAAATAATCCGGGGGCATCGCCAGCCCCCCCACGCCCCGCCCCCTTCCCCATAAAGCCTTTGATAAACAGCTACCTGCGGCTTATCCCCACCTACCTCCCTGGAGGTATTCCGCCGCTTTCAACCGCTTTTCGGCACGTTTCCCCCTTTCGTACTGCGGCGTATCTTTGCCCCAGAGCTCCTGCCCTTGATACCGGTCAACCGCTATCGAGCGCGACGAGCACACCGCTGGACCTCAAGGGGATACGCCATGACCAGGAAGAATGCCGACATCGAACACTGGGATGTCGAGAACGAGGAGTTCTGGGAGAAGGAGGGCAAGCGGGTTGCCAATCGCAACCTCTGGATCTCCATCCCGAGCCTTTTGATGGGCTTTGCCGTCTGGATGATGTGGGGAATGATCACCACCCAGATGCAGAACCTCGGCTTCCCGTTTACCGTCAGTGAGCTGTTCACCCTGACCGCCCTGGCGGGCCTCTCCGGTGCCACCCTGCGCATCCCGGCCTCCTTCATGATCCGCATCGCCGGCGGGCGCAACACCGTCTTCCTGACCACCGCCCTGCTGATGATCCCCGCGGCCGGCACCGGCCTGGCGCTGATGAATCCCGAGACGCCGCTGTGGGTCTTCCAGGCCCTGGCGCTGCTCTCCGGCATCGGCGGCGGCAACTTCGCCGCCTCCATGAGCAACATCTCCACCTTCTACCCGAAGAAGCAGCAGGGCTATGCCCTGGGGATGAACGCCGGCCTCGGCAACTTCGGCGTCACCTCCATGCAGATCCTGATCCCGCTGGTGATGACCGTGGG
>WPCG01004379.1_pt1 | contig 35997 bp, 33 predicted proteins | sample 5403311 | NCBI WGS metagenome assembly WPCG01 (sample SAMN12869467, study PRJNA574797) | sludge metagenome | isolation source: wastewater treatment of Control | place: China:Beijing | collected 2019-05-17
CCATATCTCCAGAATCAAACTTCAGAGTATTTAGATTGAGCTGTACTTCAGTGCCTTGTTTAGAGATCTCAAAACTTCTAGCAAAATCTAACATTCCATAACCACGTTCTAAACCACGCAGTTCTTTAGCGGTAGATTCTAAACCATCAATGTCTTGATCTACTAGACATTCACTAAGCATAATACCTAGATTAGAGAATAAGGACTTAGGATAACTAGTAGAGACTAATAACCGCATTAGAGTCTCACCACGACAAGCGCGTTCAGGGCGATCTTTGATAAAACGATAATTATCATGCGACATTTCAATAACACTCAAAACTGTTTTTATTAAACCAATCTACCCGCATAGCTCTGGTATCGGAAAGGGCATTGTGTAATACTGTAGCTTTCTTACTAGATAACCCATCATCAACTTCAAAAGTTAAAGGTTGAATCATTATCCATTCCCCAGCTACTTGACGGATACCTATACAAAAGAATATAACATCATTAGGATGGTTTACGATAATATGCATTCCAGCAAACTTAGAACAAAACGTTTTAAGCTTATCCTGGAACTCCGCTAAGCCTAAAGGCTCCTTCTGTAAAATGGGTAGGATATTCTCAACTACCCAAGGCTCTAAAGGAGGAGTCCATCTAAGAACCTCATAGAACTCATGTTTACCATCCTCACTAACTATAGCTAGTGATATGAGTTGATTACTACCTTCATCAAACTCACAGTCTACAAAGAACCTCATATATCGTTAAACCCCTCTAGAGTTGTTGTAAAGTCATCAGATTGATTAATAATTAGTAATGCAATTATATCAGTATTTTTTAAAATATACATTAAAACGTATTTAAACCATATATAACTAATGTGAACTAGGGCAATTGTGTCTTAGTTTAACATCATTATAAATTTCAAGAGGTGAACGTTATGACCGTTAAGCTACGCATTGAAAAAGATGACCTCCCAGAAACATTCAGAGTGGAGACCCGCTTCATTGAAGTCCCCGACGACAGATGTCAGGAAGATGAGAAAAAATTTGGCGAATGCAGTTACTGCTATGGGGCAGGCTGCAATTATGTAAACAGGGAATTATGGGTGAAATTCCCAAGATTGGGGTGGCTAAAGAGCCACCATGACTACCGCATTCTTCTTGAAAAAGAAGAACAAATTATTCAAGAGCTAGAGGAACATAATGTTCCTTATGTTGTTCTTGAATGATAATCCCCCCCCCCCCTCCCTGGAATCCTTAATTGGACTCTGGGGAGGAGGGGAGTCATATCTTTTTTTTTTAACACACATTAGAACCATTTTAAAGGGTATATCATTTAAGTGAACCTAGGACTAAAAGCTTTAGCTTTCCACTAGGTTTAACTTCAAATCAACTTCAAAAGGTAACGAATCATGACTAATTCAATCAAAGAACTCCAACAAAAAGCTGTAAAAGTAGTAGAAGCGGCCAAGTATATTGGACTGGATAAAACTATGGACTTTGTGAAAGTCCATAGTTTTTTCACCTACACTGAAGCATACAGCGAAGAAACATTGGTGGCGTACAATGCACTGCGGCTCCAAGTGATCGCCAGTCTGGCAATCCAAGAAAGAATGACAAAAACTCACCTAGACGCTATTATCTAGGTTGGTTCTCCCCCTCCCGACGGAGGGGGAGTTTCCAATGTAATATTTTTTTTTTCTCGATTATGAGGAAAAAGGTTTAACATAGTCCCTCCCCCAGCACCCCTTTAATTAGGAGTACTGGAGGAGGGGATTATAGAAGTTATTTCTTAGGATTAGTTAATGTGTTATCTGGATACAATTCCAGTAGTCTTTTAACTAAAGTCGTCTCAGCTTCGGTGAATACCACACGCTCAGCATGGATATCATTCCAGAACAGATCTAGCTCTTTACCAAAAGCACTAATGATAGGAGTTTTATATTCAGCTATCGGAGTTCCAGTTAAGGATTCCTGATTGGGCCGAGTAGTACACTGCAGGGAGGATGACGTTTCTGAGTCCGTCAATTCTGGAAGGATCTGTAAGCTCAAGTCGCTCATCTTCAACGCCTACTAACAAATTAGTAATGCCTTCTACAATGCGTTCTTTGTAAATAACGAAATCCTGAAGGGAAACTTGATTAGCCCCGGCTACGTCATTCAATTCAGCAATGAAACGCAGTGCAAGGGCCTCCGTGGCCTCTTCTACGTTAATGTGAGATAAGTCCAAGGGCGGTGCAGTAAAGTCCTCAGAAGGCCCTGTAGGAGCTTCTAGGGACGTGTCATCCAGCTCCAGATCTGACTCTAGTTCTTCACGAATGCTTTCAACTGCCTTTTCTTGTTTCTCTACGTAAGCTTTAATAACTTCAATAACGAAGTCTACTTGTTTCTTTAATTCCAATTCACCATCTATAACCACCACTGCAGGAGATTGTTTAATGACTTCATAACCTTCAGCTACTTTAGCCTGGTATTCAGAATCAGATTCATAGCGATCTAAGACCCGACCTTGATCACGCATCCGTTGTTCACGAACTTCAACAGGTACATCAATTACGAAAGTAATGGGCTCAGGAATTTTATCCCCGATAACATAACCCATAGTACCGGCAAATAGATCAGATACTTCAGGGTTAGATTCTAAGAAAGGATATACGTTATAAGCATAAGTGCTTAAAGCAAAACGATCTTGAATGATAGAGATGCCTTCTGCTAGTTTAGGTTCTAGGAACTTAACTACGTTTTCACGTCGGTAAGTACTCTGTAGCAGAATCTCACTAATGGGATCTAAATTATTATCAGCCAATACCTTACGAACATCTAAACCTTGAATGAAGTCTGAAGAAGGTTCACGAATGAAATCAATTTGAGTTTGATCTAATTCTTTCAAACGGTTCATTACTGCATTAGCTAGTGTAGATTTGCCACAGCCATCTAATCCCTCAAAGGTGATTAGTAAAGTCTTTCCAAAAATCATAATAACTCCTAAATAAAAATAAAGTTATGAAAAGGGAGACCCCTAAGGACCTCCCTAAAGTTTAACGATTAGTCATCAAGAGCACTGAAAGAATCCAACAGTGCTTGTTGAACTTCATGTAGAGCTGGGTTGGTATGTTCGATAGTGCTAACTACTGAAGGCTTAACTTCATCCGCACCACGAGTGAATACTGTGGAATGATTCCAGTGATCACCATGTTTGTAGTTAATGCCGATCTCAGCTACATCAGGATTAGCTTTGAAGTGCTCCACAGCCTTCTCACCGGCTACTTGAGCTAGACCTGCATGAAACAGATTAGTCTGTTCCATGAGATCCTTGTACTGTTGAGGATCAACTTTCAGAGGTTCCAGTACGGTCTCTTCAAATAGGTTTACAGGAACATCGAATACGCCCTGTGGGTTAATTTGAATTTTGGAATCCAGTTGATTCTCTTTAATGAATGTTTTAGCCATGTTTGTATCTTCCTTTTAACGGTTTGAGTTAGTTACAGCACTTCGTGTGGTCCTTGTGACCATTCCTGTTTCATAGAGGTGTTTGTCTTATGTAAACGACAGTGACTAGAACTCTCCACAGGCTGTAACCGGACACGCTTCCGGTCGTTTATTCTCTAAGCTAAAGAGTTAACCCCCGAATCACTTGGTTTTCATGATTCTAAAGTAACTCTTCCAGGTTAGTGATGTAGTTTTGAAAGGGTTTAAATTGAATTATCCTCTTCCAATAAGATTTCTATATAGCGTTTTAAAACCCCCTCCCTTAACCTGTAATGATTCATTAGCAAGCCTAAAGAACCAACATAGAATAAATTATCATATCCAATGTCAGTGAGATGTTCATTTAACCTACCATTATCGCTAAGGTGAGATTGGAAAAGATCTAATGGTGAATTAGAGATTGAATCTAACCTGCTTTCGGAAGATTATATCTCTACGAACCATCGCGTTCCTCCTGATATACTATTCGCTCATCATAACTAGTTATGAAGTTATCATAAGTAATGCCCATGGGATCCCAGACATGGTCAGGTGTGGATATATAATGATTCAAACTGTTTACCTGTCTAAGGGGACGTGGTAGACGGTTAGTTAACAGTATGTTGTTGGGTTGTTTTCCATCGATGATTAGTGATGTGAATGACAGTGGGGACTTAAGCTTATGCAGGATTAGATCTGGATCGAATTCATAACGATACATCTTAACCATAGTCAATCTCTCTTCCAGTAATCATCATCGTAATGATAGCCAGAAGCAGTTAAGAGGCTATTGTCATGATATAATCTAGGGAATTTAAATCTATTAAGGTTATTTTTTGGTAAAGGAGTACCTTCCCCAAAATCACGTCTGTCGCAGGCCATGTTCTCAACTTGAACTGAGTGAAAACTTGATAGTCGATCGTTCTGCATTTGGTAACATTCACATTGATACAGTAATCCCTGCATGGGATCGACTTCCTCTTTAGGTAGTAAACTCTTCCCCTGAGACAATAGTCTCTGAACCCCCTCTACTTTCCTGACCGCGTAGACTTCCTCTCCCCATAGTTCTTCTTCAATTACTACCCAGCCAGATAAGTCGACTTCTAACTCCATCTAAATTCACTCCACTAAATTATAAGTAAACTCATCCAGTATATCCCGAGTCTTACGCTTCAGATTATACATGGAATTATACATATACTTAGACTCACTCATGGTATGATTTATACCTGAAGAAGGAGAATATTCGCTGATATTTCCGAACTCATCAAGTTCCCAACTACTGGCTAGCAAGTAACTACGTTGCGGTCTTGAAGTGGTAAAGGGAGTCCATCTAGGACGATAATTAAATAACATTTAAATAACTCCCTTTAGATCTTCTATAAAGCGTTCCCGATCGCAGCTAACAATTCTAACCCAGCCTGCTATAGGGTTTCTTGAGGTTCTAGTTTTTAGAGTACCAGGATAAGCATAAATAAAAACGTCTTCTATGTTCACAGTAGTACTGGGACTAAAAGCATCGTCTAACATAACTTCCCATTTATCTGCAATTCCAAACGTAAAGGTCTCTTGCCAATACTTAAACATTGGCACGGTCTCATCAACTTTAAGCCCCTTTAATCTATGACCACTTTTAATCAACATTGGAATCCATCTCCAGTATAGTGTGAGTCCCCCTGGTAAAATTCCACATACGGGTACATTGAAAGATACGTTGATAATACTTAGAAGGAACTTTAAAGGTTCTAGTTATTTTACATTGCCTTGCCATGAAAAAACCGAGACCGGCATCATGAGTCATCACAGAGATAGAGTTCTGTTGTAGACACAGGCTGGGACTAATCGGCCGGCTAATCTCATCCCCTAAACACGTATGGTTACTTGGACTAGTCCTTTCGAAATTTAAACGCATCATCTCTAAAGTTCTCTTTAATAGCATCCTCATAGAAGTGATCAACGTCATAATGGTATAAATCCACCGCAGGATGATTAGCATTGTACCAGACACGCAGCATTCTCATGGTATCATAATTGTAACAGTACATGTCATTACCAGCAGCGGGTTCATCGGTAGGATCTAACCAGCCATAAGTCTCTGAACGAAGATTCTGTTTACGGGTTATAATCCGCATATAGGAATTCATACGTTTAATCCTAGAGTTAATTGGGACTGGTTTAAATATACTAAATGCTTTATATTCGATCATCTTCAAACTCTAAACAGTCAGTTTATTCGTCGTAAAAGGATGCAATGTTAACAATTGAAGGTCCATAAATAAAGTCAGTTAGAACTGCGCGTATTTATGGGGTGATTAATCCGCTTGATTATCATTGCTAATCCCTTCAAAAGTGTATGTGTTTTTCCAATAAAATAAAGGCCTAGCCGGTTCAGGCTTACGATGTTTCTCGAACAACCTATTTTCATAGCAGCGACTTACTACATCGGGACCTAAGTGACCCGCACCGTAAAACGATAAATCATTACACTTTCCCAAATAATAAGTTAACGTTACACTGGGATAACTGTAACGATTATTTCCGATATCAGCTATGTGATGTCCCAGTAAAAGTAAAATCATATATGTTCCTCTAATGTGTGGAAGATTGATTTTTTATCAAAGACATTCGATCTGACCGACAGGTTGACCATGTCTTCAAATTTACCCAAGATATAACGTATATAAAAAATAAACCCTTTCATATTCAGTAACCCTCTCTAGGTCCTATTAAGGGACCTAGAGAGGGGTATGGTCTACTTACTGTCCGAAACCGAATGACTGATTCATAACTTCAGAGTCGTTATTGACATGATCTTCCCAGTTCAGTACAGTGGCTAATGATACTTCACCACCACGAGTGTACTTATCGAATTCCTCAGGTTCAATAACTGGTAGATTCAGTGCGGCACGGGCTTTCATAGCTTCGTCATAACTCAGTTTACGGAACTGAATAACACGGAAGGTACGGCCTGGTCGGAACAGGGCTTCATCAACGCGGTTCAGTGATGGAAGGTTAGTGGAAAGTATCATTGAAGTGTCGTTTTTGATGACGCCATCAGTGTAGTTCAGTAGAGCTGACATCTGATGGTTCTGATCTTCCCGCTTAGCCAACAGGTTATCCGCGTCTTCAATACAGATAGTGGCATCAGAGAGACCCTGAATGTAAACCATGAACGCGGGGTTCATGATAGTCACTTCGTTATCGCACAGAACGTTCTTTTCACGACCCAACTTAGAAAGCAAAGTGCGGATCAGAGTAGTTTTACCTAAACCACGATCACCGATTAGTAGTAGGATATTACCCTTAGACTTACGATAGTCTTCTACTAACTTATCGATACCACCTTCGATAAAGGGATAGAAATCGTCATGACCCAGACGCTCTTTGGATTCTTCAACAGTGAAGTGAGTTTGTTTCACTTCAGGACCCTGCTGAGAGAAACCCAGAAGTTGATCGAATTGAATCATCTTCATATGGGTATAATTGTCAGTGAAAGGAGTAATCCAAGGCTCAGCTACAGACGGGTTACCCACTACAGTTGCAGCGAAGTCTGATTGGTCAATGCCGAGTGATCCGAAGAGAACCATGTTACCTGCATACAGAGCAAACTTACGATAGATCAGATCGTTGATGTGCTCGTGGATCAGGAGTTCGTTCTCATCGAAAGTAGCACCAGTTGCTTCAACTGCAGCTTTAACCAGAGCTGCGATTTCTTCAGTAGTCAGGAGATGTTTCATGGCATCTTCCATCTTCACTTTGAGATCTCGGTTACTGATAACGTAGCGCTTTGAATAACTGTCAGTAAACTGACCGCGTTTCATACGTTCGAAAACGGCTTTGTTTGTGAAACGTGGATCGTCCATGTCAATGTAATCAGTTGCACGACTGAAATGACGGAGAGCCTCGTAGTTTGTTTCAGAAACATTTGTGTACTTCATGTAGCCTTTCCTTTTTAAAGTTTAAACTTGAAGATCTTCACTTCACCTAAGTAATATAGTTCTGAAAAGTTATTAAAGACATAACTCCCCTCCCACCCCTACTGCCTAATGAAAGGAGTAGAGGGGGGAGGAGTTTACATTAGTCTATTTCATTTTCGCCGACATGAGTGTTAAGCACACCCTGATCAGTTCTGCGATTAATGCGTGCTTCTAGTGCTTCCAGAGCAGAGTTAATACCGGCTAAGGCTTGAGCGTTTTCTTCACAAGCAAACTTAGTGGATTGATAACCTTCCATTAGATTCTGACAAACTTTCAGTAAGTCATTAATGGTAACGCCATTCATTACACCGTCTTTAACTAGACCACATTGCATTAAGATAACTAGTTGATTCTTGTTATCGTGATCTTCAGCAGCTGGGTTACTGGTTGCATCAAAACCAGTTAATACATAACGTTTGTAAGTACCACTGACTTCGTCAAAACCAGTACCGTCAATATTAACACCTTGAGTCCCTTCATGAATCAAAGTAGATTCTTCTAAGGATACATCAATGTCTAAGTTATCAGAATGTTGATAACTAGCGCTATCTGAGTTAATAACATCCTGTGTAGGTTCTACAGAAACGTCAGTATCTTCAGGAGCAGTAGTGTTATTTACATCTACGTGTTCTTCTAGAGAGACCTTAGCACGTTGGGCTACTTGATAAGCTTTAATTTGATTCATCATTCATTCTCGATTAGGTTTTCATGGTTTAGTTTTACTAACAGTGCAACAATAACATTTACATCTACGGATTCAATATCTGACACTACAACACGAATCATCTTACGATAACGATCATCACGTTTGACTACGTTACCAATACCCAAAGACTTAACCTGAATAGCACCACTGAGAATACGATTTAACATCAACTCAGTTCTATCGTCAATTAAAGACTTAGTGTAATGACCAGTATACTTTTCTAATAGGATTCTAATTAACATAGTGCTATTAGATTTTAGGTACTGAGTATCATTTAGGTATTCATGACAGATATCGGAGAAGTATTTAACATCATCACGTTTAACTAGTTCATTAATTAAATCTGGATATTCTAAATCCTTACAGAGTTCAATAACGTCCCCTCGTTCTAAGACGAATTTGGCTAAGGTCCTAAGTGTTTTATTTTTCAAAGAAACTAACAAGCTCATCGTTATGAAACTCCTAAAGGTAATAAAGTCTAATAGATTGTTATTGCAGTCTATCTGTGGTAGCTGCGAAAGCAGAAGCAATGCGAGCAACTTCAGAGTCCAGTGCCCAGCCCATAAAGTTAGAAGGAGTCTTCCAGCTATTAAAGTGAGTTACTGAACGAGAGATATTGTAATTGAGTCTTTTACCCACATAGAATAACTCGCTCCAACTCATACTAGTTAGGGAAGTGATATAATCTTGGAATAAACTTTGCTCATCCCAGACTGCCCCGTCAGTTAACGCAGCGGCAACACCTTGAGCTTTATTATTATCAGCTTCCATTACTCCATCTACAGCTTGCCCGGCCAATTGAGCTGCTCCACGGGCTGCGGTACCTAACCAGTTATCTGATGCAAAACCTGCCTTAATGGGCATGTGCATGATCTTAGATAGGTCTTTAATGGTAAAACTAATTTCACAATTTAACATTTCATGCTCAGCGTTCCATCCTACGTTACCCGTACCACGTCTAATACTAAAATCGCTACAAATGCCCAATTGACGTTGAGCGCGACCTCTATGAAACAATTGACAAATGAAAGGTGAGGTATAAGCACTACGTCCAGCTGACCTAGGAAGAACCATAGGTAATAACATAGCAATAGGAATATACATAAATAGAAACCTAGATAGTTTATTCCCATAAGGAGTATGTAGGTTTACAGTATAAGTAGCTGAAGGTAAGTTCATCATAGAACTTTCCCAGTGTTCAGGAACATCAATAAAAGCTGTACCAGTTAGAGTTTCAATACCTGATAAGTTAACAGAGTCCAACATTCCTGAAGCGAAATCTCCAACTGCTTTTCTTATAGTGCCAATGGTTTCATTAATATTACCATCCATGAAATTATAACGAGCACTACGGCCCTCCATTACTTTGGTATTTAAAGTAGATGCAATACCAACATCACGAGTAGAGTTGCTAAAACTCTCACTAACTTCTCCATTATATTCAGCCCTTACAGTGATGAATTGAGAACCGTCCCGCTGAGATGATCTTACAAATTCATACCATTCTTTTAGATCTGTCCAAGAAGAGAATGATGCTCCATCTATCTGAGACTCATTAGGATTCTCTGAAGCTCCTAAGGCAGCTAGGTGATCTTCAAAGTACTTCTTAGAATCTACGGGACTATCGAAAGCTCCCATGTTCATGTCCAATAACCCTTCAAGATTAGTTCTTAGTTCTTGTAGAGTATCTGCACGTGATAATAGAATGTCTTCTGCATCTTTAGCTCTATCTGCCATACGCTGTGCACGAGTAGCTAGAGACATAATATCAAAACCACCATCCTTACGGAATAAATTAGGAAACATCTTCTGGAAATTAGCAAAGGTTTCATCCATAGGAGGTTGATTAGGTTGTTCTAACTGTTTAGTATTATCATCAGACCAAACCCTAGGTGTCAAACCCATACCGATAGACATTTCATTAGCAATAGTGTTAACGGCGCTCCAGTAAGTATGCATAGCTGGTTTAAAGTAAAACCATTTAGAAGGAGAGTTCTTACTTAAGAAGTTATAAACTCGGTTAACTCCAGTTAACCCCATGATGAAAGGTTGTAAAGGTAAGGTAATGAAATATCCTTGAGCTAGACCTAGGTTATACCAGAGCTTAGAACTAACGCCGTGGTTAGCGACGGAAGCTGCAGAACGGTCATAGAAGTTAGTAAAGAAACTACCCCAGCTACTGAATGATGGGTTACCAAAAGACATTACAATGTCTTGTTTAGTATCATCATGAGCTTCTGAATAGTAGCGTCCCATTCCGTTAAAACGTTGCTCCCATGTACGACCCCTACCCGGTTGCCTGATATCTGCATAACGGGTATATTGTGGTAAAGGGTTAATTGCAAAGTTACCACCTAGAGTAGTATTCTCAAACTTAAACGCAGCAGAGTTAGCATGTCGTCTTTTAGACATGGATCCATAACTCTTAGGATCTGCTGTAACTGGTAATAGAAAAGCTTGTCTTAACCAAATGGTTTTATTGCCATCCAAGGATGACTTAGAACTAGTACTTTTTGGAGTGGTCATGTTTTAAATTCTCCTTGGAAAAAATAAAGAAACCCCTATCCCCCAGAGACCTGTTAGGATCTTTGGAGGATAGAGTAATACGAATCCGAACAACCGTCAGCGGCCCCTAGATGATTGTATACCTTAAGTAGGCATTAAACCATCATAGGACCCTAAGTTACGACTAGTCATACCCTTAGGGACATTAGAGGAGCCTGAAGGAGTCTTATCAGAGTTACGTTTTAAACTTAACAGTTCAGCTAAGTCAGCACGAATACCAACCACTGCCTCTAGTTGTTTAGATTGAATATCAATTAATGACATTAACTCACGACTAGACTCCAATACAGATTGTCCACGGACTTGATCTCGTCTTGCAGCTACCTCGGCTTTAGAAGCAGGAGCGACCGTATCAAGTACATTTTCAACAGGAGTATCGGAATCAGAAGACTCGTTAGACGGAGGAGTATTGTTAACAGTAGTAGCACCAGTACTAGGTACTGACATAGCATCGGGACTAGTTTGATTGTCTTGTGCAACCTGTTTTAAACTAGTATCCATAGGAGCTTCAGAACCGGCCTTAGATTCAGAATCTTCAGGTAATGGTCCTTCGATCTCATGTTCCTGATTGGTAACTACTTTCTCTTCATTCTGATCTTTAATCTCATCACGTTCACTATAGTTTTTATCAAACGTCTTAACGAATTGATTAACCTTGGCAGTGAAAGAGTTATAAATCTGAACAAAGGTTAGTGGGTTACCTTTAGCATAGAATATCCATTTATTAGCAGCCGCTTCCTTAGGCATTGCAGTAGCACCAACCACGTTAGGATTACGCGCCATAGTTCTAAGGAAGTTACTAGCGCCACCTGCACCCATGAAGTGTGCACAGTACAAGTCTACAAGTGTTGGCTCTCTCCCGATTCTAGTTCTTAGATAGTTACGGTTTTCAGCTAGGAACATAGCTCCCATAAGAGCGTTAATCCTAGGATCTAATCTTAACTTACGGTCTTTAGTATCGGGCGGTAAACCAAACCTATTACTGTATTTAGCGATCATTTCATCCCAGGTAGCATTAATGAACTGGAACCAACCAGTTGCAGTGCTAGTGGGGGCTTTGGCTAAATAGTCAAAAGTAGATTCAATACCGGCAAACACGTGCAGTGCTAATGGGTCCACACCAGTCATTTTACCAACAGCTTCAAATACTGGCCTTGCTGCTGCCGCTGATTTGTTAGCCGCTGGTTTAGGAATAGTTTCCCAATCTCCACCATTACCTTCAGTGAAAGATACTTCGATAGGAGTACCCATAACACCTACAGGACCACCGCCTCCAGTATTACCACCACCAGAGAATATATTACCTACAGCACTGGCTGCTCTAGTTGCAAAACTACCAACTGCACTGGCTGCAGATTTAGCAGTATTACCTATGAATGAACCTATACTCTTAGCTTTCTCTCCTACAGACTGAGCTAGATCTTTAAAAGCCTCATAGCCCCTATTGAGTAAAGACTGTTGTTTAGTAGCATTAACGCCTTCAGAAGGAACAGGATGTTTATCCTGTTTCTCTAATTCGGCTAATTCCATTTCAGCCAATTGTCGAATCGCATGATTACCTAACTTAGATTGGAATACGTTATACGCATCCCAAACGGAATTACCATACTCATCAACTGCACCCATTATTCTTTCTGCCATGATTTTAACTTTGGCAGTATCTTTAAAGGTATTAGTCTTATTAGGATCGTAACCCATTTCAGTACAGACTGCATAATAGGTAGTTAGAGTAGGAATGAAACGTTCTCTTAACCATTCCTCAAAACGTACATCATTAGCTTTAGAACCCAGTAACCATTTAGCCTTTTCACAGATTAAATGATAACTCTTAGAAACGTCAACTTTACCACCTTGACCTACATGTAGATAAGGTAGACATTGAGACTCTAATCCAATCAAAGCATAGATAGTAGCTTCATCAAACTGTTCTGCACCATAAGCTCTAAGTCTAATAGCTGAGATTCCAGGGACTTTACCCTTAGTATTAAACTTACCCATTACAACAGCAGAACCACCTACTACAGGAGCAGCTAACGGCATTGTAGTAGTTGCTAATTTCTTAGCCCTATCTACCCTAACCGCATCGCCAAAGGTTTGTTTTCTAGGAGTCTCTACGGCCTCAGTATCAATAGGTTTAGTTGCTTTATTTAAGGCAAGGCCTGCGGATAATGGTTTGAGTTCATCTAAAGGAATACCTTCACTGGCGGATTTGATCTTAGCTTTCTTTTCTACGTTCTTACGGATTAAAGCTTTTTGGTTTTCAATATCCTTAAGACTAACTTCTAACATTCCCTTCTTAGAGAAAGGATTCCTTACAGGCTCTTCTAAGTTAAAAGTAGACTCTACAGCTTCTAAAGCTTCCAGTAATTCAACCTTACGATCTTCTGGAACTTTTTCATCTATCTCAGATAACTTAATATTCCCAAACCCTAAAGATTCTAAAGTATTCGTATAACCTAAATAAACAGGTTTTAAACGCTTAGTAATGAAATCATTTAAAGCTTGGATTTGAGGGAGGTTAGATTCTTTCTTAAGATCAATTCCAAATAACTTAGCCATATTCATCATCGCATCAGGAGATACGATTAATTGAGAATTGGCAGATTTGTTAGTGAACTTTTCTAAGTGATCTTCTAAGTCTACGATCTTAGCTTTTTCAATAGTAGAATCAAAACCATACTGTAGTAATCTTAATTGCTTAAAATCGCCAGCAATACGTTTACGAGCTTCTACATACTTATAAGCTTTCCAACCACCATATGCAACACCGGCTACAGCGGCTCCAATAGCGACTGCCTTGATTGATAACAACCCAGCAGCTACCATAGCAGCCTTACCAGCAAAACCGCCTACAGTGGCCAGGGCAGGGCCTACAAATGGAATCGCACGAGTTAGAGCGCCAGCACGGGTAGCAAAGCGACCCAGTTTACCTTTAGGGATCTTTGGCTTCTTACCACGCCTACGTCGCTTGCGACCACCCATAGCAGCTTCACCTAGTAAAGCATCACGAGCTAGGTCATCAACACCGTAATCATCTCCATCGTCTTCCTCGTCCTTATCTTTACCTAGTCCAAACAACCCACCTAAACCTTTAGTAATAGTACCAAAGATTCCTTTAGTTAGATTATCCATTCCCTTAGCTTCAGAGTCTTTACCTGATAGCTCACTAGCTTTGTCTTTTAGCCTTTGAGCTTGTTCCTGCCAACTGCCTTTACGGAGTTTCTCGGGAGCCTGGGCTCTTAAAGTATCTAAGATGGAAGCCAGTAGAGTGGATTCGGTTGATATCTCTTGACCTTGGGTTTGGGCGCGGGCTAGGATAGTTGCAGCTGGTAAGTTCTTAGATCTGAACATGCGACCTAAGATGGGGATGTGTTTAGCTACACCCTTTAGTAACTTACCAGAAGTCCTAAGGTTACGCCCCATCTGACGTCCAATGGCACCTATAGTACGACCTATTAAGCTGGTACCCTTAGTTAAAATATGTTTACTACCATCGGGATTCTTTAAACGTTTAAGTTCTTCTTTATTTACTAACAAGTTCCCTTCAACATCATAAATCTCTCCTCTATGTTGATGGAAATGTTTAATAACGTCCCCTTCAGCGTTGAAGTACTGACCATCAATTAAAGCTTTACGAGTTAATACCGGTTCTGGTTTACCATCTAGATAAGCATCGAAGTTAGGAACCTTAACATCGCTAAAATCCCCAGCCGCTCGCCTTAAGGCAATCTCACCAGTATTATATAACTTTCCTAAGAAAGGAATCTTACTAGTAACTCCCTTCCAGAAGTTAAAAGATTTACGAGCAGCCCGTTTAAAGTAACCTTTAGACCAGTTAACGTATTTCTTACCCCAACGTCTAACAGTTCCAATTACGCCATAGTTACTAGCTATAGCATGTTTAGAGCCGTCTAGGTTCATTAATTCGGGAGCTTGTTCTTCCGATACTAACAGGTTACCTTGAATGTCATATACTGGCCCTTTATGTAAAGTAAAGCTTTCAATCACTTTACCTTTATGACTCAAGTAATGACCTTCTTTCAAAGCAGCTGCTGTTAAGATAGGTTCTGATTGTTCCGGTAGATACGCATCGCGATTAATGCCAGCGGAATTAAAGGCTTCGATACCTGTCCCTAATGCAACCCTTGCTAATCTCTCAAACCCTCTAATGATTAAAGTGTTAGTATCAGTTTTGAAGAAAGTATCAAGTGCGCCTACTACACCAGAAGCTCGTCTTAAAGCTTTATCTGCAGGACTGAGTTTACGATTAGTACGTTTATTCCATAAACCTTTACGATAATCTTCCTCAGTTACAACTTGATTACCTTCATTATCATAAACTGCACCACTAATTTTATTAACATCAGTTAAGACCTGACCTCTATCATCGTAATACAAACCAGCTTTTAATTTGGCTGAAGTAATGACGGGTTCAGTGGATTCTTGTGTATACCAGTCTACTGAGTTATTATCAAAAGCAGTTCCAGCAGTATCAGCATAACCTGGAGTGAACTGTTGTGCTTTGGCTAAGAAAGGGGATTCATGAGTCTTAGGAGTTAGATCTAGTTTCTGACCAGTTTGAGTATATAACCCTTGAGCAATGTCAAGGTTGCTAATTACCATTAAACCTTCAGAGTTAACTACAGGTCCTTTAATATCGGAGTAACTTTCAATTACTTTACCAGATTCATAATCAAACAAAGTCCCTTGTTCAATATCAGAAGCTTTAATTAAAGGAGTACTACGATCTTTACCGAAGATATCGGCAATCTTAAATCTATTGGTTAGATTAGCTAGGTTAGTTTCTATCCCTGCAACTCCAGGAACATTAGGAGACCAGCCGCCTAGATTACCAGGGGCTTTAAAACCTGTAGTCCAGTCAGAAGCTGAATTTTTAAGATCAGTAGACCAGCCACCTTTCCCTTTCAAGGCTTCCACGACAGCATTAACATCACTGCCAATTAAAGCCTTACCTTTACCTAGCCATTTATCCCTACGAGCCTTACGTCTCTCCTTGCGATCCACTTCATCCTGTTCTTCATCGGAATATCTGAAACGGCCAAAAAGATTCTTATAATGTCTTGCATCTTTAGCTTGACTGCGAACATCAGAAGCTTGAATACTCCAGATACGCTCATAATCCAAATAATCCTGTCCACCACGAGTAGTGATAATGCCAAGTTCCCTTAGCATTTCAGTATTACCAGATTCAATCAATTTAAAGATTAACTCAGAAGGATCACTAACTGAAGTTTTAAGATCATTAAATAACTCAGAGAGTTCTTGACGTTTCTTTAAGTTCTCAGTATTTTCAATCATCTTACCTTTATCGGTAAACTTGAACTTAGATCTGAAGAACTTCTGAATTTCTTCTAAGGTTTCCTGATCTATTCCTTCGGTATTAGAGCGAGTTAAGAAACTCTCAGGATTAAAAGCTTTATTCTGCCCGGCTTCTCTTAGTAGTTTAGTAGATAGAGCATCTTGAGCTTTGTCAGATAACAATCCTTCATCATCTAACTCAACTAACAACTTAGCAATACTGGAACTAGTGTAACCGATCTCACCTGGAGTGATTAGTCGATTCATCAGGTTCTTACTGTATGTTTTAAATCCAGTAAATTTACCTTCAGTGACATCATAGACCTCACGGTCAATGTCTTCATCTCCAGTTCTTAGAATCCGAATCTCTTGTAGAATTCTAGATAGATATCCAGGGATAACATCAACAATAGACCTTTGAGTCATCTCGTTAAAAGCTGCCATCTCTGAAATGTTACTTAGTCCACCTTGATCGATTTTGGTATTACGACCAAAGACTGGTAATAAAGGATCTAAGAAATCACGAGCTTGGTTCTTAAAGAAACCACCAACACCACTTTCCCTAGGGGAGCTAGCAAACTCCCTTAATAGAGAAGGAACGTTATCTAACAAATAAGCAGTTTTATGCTGCTTACCACCTAGATACTGATCACCAAACCTTTCCAGTTCAGGCCTTAGTCTTTGGCCTACTTCAGGCACTATGTAGTTAGTTAGGAAGTTAGCAGCGCCTTCCCCAGCAAAACCACCAGCGGTCTCATAACGGGAATTCCATAAGTCTTTAAGACCCAAGGCAGCCGCTTGGTCACCTTGACGGGCTAAGTTAACTAACTCTCCTAATCTACGACCTAACGTCTTTTGAGCATTCTTCTTAAGATTACCACGGTAGCCGAAAAGGTAACTAGATAGACTCTGACCCACAGCGCCTTTAACTTTGCCGGCAAAGGCAGTACCTGTACCCACTTTAGAAAGCTTATTAAAGTCTTTCTTCATGTGGTCTGGTAAAGCTGTATTACGAACTATGGCTTTGTAAGCTTCATCATGTAACTTAAGACTCTCACGTTGTAAGTGTGTTAAGTCCTTAATTTCAAGTAAGGTTCTAAGTTGTAACTCTAAACCTTTCTTTTTAATTCCAAAGTCAACCTGTTCATTATAACTCGCCATCCGAGTTAAACTATCGGCAGATAGACTTGCAGTTTTAGCTAAGAAGTCAAATCTAGACTTATCGACATTATCCCTAATGCCTTCGGAAACCATTCTACGGGCTTCTCTTTTAGCTTCGGCTTGTTCAGATCTATTAAAGATATCTTTGGCTACAATAGATCCGTGATCCAGAGCTTCTCTGACTTCCTTTTCTCTCTGCTCTAAACGTTGTTGCCTTGCGTGCTCCCCACTTTCATGAGAACGACGCTTTCTAAACTCAGCAACTTGTTCTTTAGCTAGATAGTCGTATTTCTCAACAGACTGTTCTAACTGACTAGAAGCTAAGTTATACAAACCTTCAGGAACATAATCCTTAACTGAAGGTAGTAAGCGATTAACCTTATTGGCTATGTAATGGAGATCTCTTGGATTAGTTTTCTCTACACTAGCTGCAACGTCTTTGACATCCATCATCAAAGAGTCGTAAGATCCTATTAAACGACTAAACCCAGTAGGTAAAGCGTTACTTGCAAAGTTTCTTACAATTTGCGTCGTCTTAAAGTTATCCATGAAACCAGATTTGAATCCGGAAACAAACTTACTAAAGTTTGAAGCATCGGATGTGCCCATATCTAGATCTGGAAACAGATCATCTTCTAGAGTGGAGAGGTCTAGAACTGCAATAGTTCCAGCACTGGTTTCTCCAGCACCTTTGGAGAATTTGGTAGTATCTTTAGCCATCTTATCCTCCTGTGGAAATCAACGGTCTTCAAAGGGTTGGGAATCCTTTTAGGGTTGGGCAATCCTTTAGTCATTATACTACTAGAGGGCTTAGTACCGTGCAGAAGCCACTATTACCTTTTAATATTGAATTACTCATTCCAACTCAAGATCAACTTAAAACGTTAGGACAAGTTACTAACCATGAGATCTTTGAGGGAACTGGCGGGTCTTTTCATCCAGAAGGTTTATTTTCAACTCAGATTTTTGGAAGGTTAGGAACAAATGAGCGTGAAGCTGCATTCGGTTATATTCACCTAGGCCTTAAGATCTTCCATCCTGTAATTTATAAAAACCTAACTCGACTAAGAGCTTTATATGAAAAGATCATGTTGGGTCAAACCTTTGTAATCTTTGATGAAAAGGAAGGAGACTTTGTAGTCTCTAACGAGATCGAAGGATTCACTGGTTATGATTATTTCTTTAAACATTTCCCTAAGATTAAGTTTAAGGAAAACCAATCCAGACAACGTAAAGCTCGTTTAGATCTAATTGCTAAATATAAAGATCAAAGCATATTAGAAGATATCCTAATTATCCCCGCTGGATATCGTGAAGCTGAAGTTGACCATACTGGAAGAGTTAACTATGATGAAGTTAATGATTTCTATAAGAAGCTTTTAAGTTTATCTTTCGGAGTTCCAGATCGTTTTGGTATTTCAGAAAACATGGATATCTATAATCGCAAAAGAGTAGCGATGCAGAAAACCGTACTGGAGATCTATGAGTACTTTGAGAAACTGATTTCTGGTAAGAAAGGATTCATTCAAGATAAATGGGCAGCTCGTAGAGTCTACAATGGAACTCGTAACGTAATCAGTTCCTTAGATACAACCACTATTGATTTAGACTTGCCTAACCGCCCTAAGTTTAAAGATGCTGTAACTGGACTACATCAAACTGTAGTGGGTAACAAGCATCGAGTAGTATACCACTTCAGAGAACGTTTCATTAATGGAGTCTTTGATACTTACTCAGATACAGTACAACTCATTAATCCTAAAACTCTAAGATTAGAATGGGTTCAGTTACCAGGTAAGACTTTGGATAACTGGAGTACTATTGAAGGTAATGAACGATTAGTAGATGAACTTGCAATTGTAGCTAAAAGAGCAAGACCCATTGAAATTGAAGGATTCTATTTAGCTTTAGTTTATTTAGACGATAAAGATAACTTTAAGGTATTCAGAGACATTAATGAATTACCGGAAGGTTATGATAAAGACCTAGTAAGACCCATTACTTATGCTGAAGCTTTCTATTTATCATTAGTTCCCATATTAGATAAACTAGTAGGGTTTGTAACTCGCTATCCCGTAGAGAACTACAACTCCAGTTTCCCTGTAGAGTTCTATGTTAAGACTACAACTAAAGGTTTCATGAAATATGAACTGGGTGACGATTGGGAAAGAGATCCTAATAAACCCGTAGCTTTAGAATATCCAGAGATTATATTAGGACAAGTGGGTAACTGGCATGATTCGATGTCATTATCCCCAGCAATGCTAGCACCCCTCGGCGCGGATTAACACTGTATTTGAGTATATTTACTATATCCTATAGATTTCAAAAATAGGATATAGCCATGTTAAGTAAATTCATAGGAAATGTAGGTTTCAAGAAAATACCACACACAGGCTTCATGTATGAAGTTAGTTGTGAAGGAGTGATTAGAGAATCCTACAGTGGTAAAATAGTTTCATTGGAAGTGTCATCTGAAGGAGAGAAGAAGATACCTGCAGGTGCTACCAATGAATGGATTGATGGTTTAAGTTTAGCAGTTGTTTTAGGCGTCACTTATAGAAATTCATTACTACCGATTAAGAAGTTGAAAGAGTTGGATGTCATTTATAAGGATGGTAATAAATCCAACCATCGTCTGACTAACTTCATTTGGAAATGCCCGATGGGTAAACTGAATCATCCGCTTTTGGAAGGTTACTGTTATGTTCCGGGTTATAGTAGGTATCTGATAAACAAGCAGGGAGAGGTTATTAGTGCGGTAAGTGCTAATAAGATTTCACCCTATGTTAATAAAGATGGATACTTAATGTACGGTGTGCAACCAGATGTAGGTAAGCGTACAATCGTAGGAATGCATAGATTGTTATGTCTGGCTTATTTGCCCTATCCTGGTAGGGTGGATAGTATGGATGTCAATCACATCGATGGCGTGAAAGATAATAATGAATTAATAAATTTGGAATGGGCTAGTCGGCGTAGAAATTCCTTACATGCACATGAGTTAGGCTTGAGTAACTCTAAACCAGTACTTGTTAAGGATGTGTTTGACAATACGGTCAAGCGTTTCTACAGCATCGAAGAAGCTGCGAGATGTTTAGAAATTGATGGAGAGACCCTTAGACAGAGATTACTTAGACCCAATAGTAATGTCTATGACGGCTCCCTTATTTTTAAATTTGAAGAAGACGAAGTGCCCTGGCCCGATGTTAAAGACTATAAGTATATTACAACTTCTAATAAAGTAGAAATTCAATCCATAAAAAGTGAATCTAAGATAGTAAAGAATTCTGTCGTGGAAGTGGCCGAGTTTTTTAATGTTAGTCCTGGAACTATTTACTACCATTTGTCTAAAAATAAACATGGGGTGATCTTTAGAGATCACCTACTCAAGTACATAAGTCCACATAGTTAGAAATAACCATGTTATAACTCTTCTAATTGCTGGAAACCCCTTAGAGACATGAGTACTACAACGTAGATCGAAAGATCAAGCGTGAATGTTTGAAAAACTCATGTATTGGGTAATCAGCAGCGAAGCTTCTAAATATTGTCGTGAGACAAGATAGGAAGAACGTTCAACGATCAGAGCGTTGCGGCTCGTAGGATTCAAGTGAATTCGAAACGGAGAGCACCTGACCATTTAAAGATGAAGGTGATGATATGATCTAGTCTGCAGGGAAATCCTGCAGCTGTCTACGGACAGGACATGATTTAACGCATCATGTTGAATATAACGTTTGACGGGGATACGATGTCTGCAGTATACTGCGACTCTAATGAAGCCATTGCCGAAGCTAAAGGGTTCTTTAAAAAGAAGATTGCTTATCTTTCCCCTGATGGTAGATTAGCCTTTAGTGTAAACGTACAAACCCTAGCATTAACTATGCAGTATATTACTGGTGAACCTATTAAAAGGTAATTACAGTGCGAATTAAAATAGAACAGTTTCTTAGAAACTATGGAATTAGAACCTCTGGTGAGTTATTAAGACCTAGACTTCATAGTCAACTGAAACTAGTATTACCCCACGAATCTACTTATCACTTCTTAGATTCAAATACTACAGTTTTAGGTCCTACCCAGAACGATCCTCTGATTAATCGTTTTACTGGCAAGGTATTTATTGAACACGTTACTAAATTAGAAATCATTGAAGGGATGCCTATCCGTACTTCAGTTATTGCTAACAGTTTAGTTATGGACTTCAGACGTAATAACCGATTCTTTAAGTTACTACGTAAAGACCAAGCAGTAAGACTAAATACTCAAAACGTACCAGTCTTTAACTATAATTTCCTAAACCGGTTATATCGCTATCAAACTAATATGTTGTCTAACTACAACAGATGGCGTAATATTAACCATACGTTCTGGAAGGGAGTTGTAGACGTAGGTGAAAGGTATGATTGGAACCAGTTCATTAATCTTGAACTACCACGTACCATGCCTACCTATGCAGAGTTTAGAAGAATTGAAGCAGGACTAACTAAGAACGTCTTAGAAGCTTTTAATGACGATGCTAAGTTAAACTTAATGGAAGTGATTAAGTTCTTCGGTCCTAATCAGTCTCAATCTACATTGTATCAGTTATTAAAACCAGTAACTACATTTAACCAAGAATCCAAAACCGAAGTTACCACAGGTACACGGGAGCTGATTGATAAGGTTAATATCATCGTTAGAGTTCGTAATAGTTTCTTTGTTATGAACTTAGGTAAGCTTTATGATTACCGAGATAATGCTGATGACGTAGTTAATATCTCTAACGAGTCTTTTGTAATTCCTGCTAATACTGAGAACTACGATGAAACAGAAGAATCAGTTTCTACTGAAAGATTCGTAGACTCATTAGGTCTAGAAGCTCACTTCAAACCTAACGTATTACAATTACGTTTAGTTAGTTTGTTCACTACCTTAGTAGAATATGCTAATGGTGGTGAAGGCGGAGTTCTCCCTGAAGAATCTGCTCCAGATTCAGATGCTGAGAAACTAGAAGATATTGAAACTGGGGAAGCTGATACAGAACCTAGTACTATGGATCTAGACTCAGAAGATGATCCATTAGAGGATAGTCCAGAGCTAGATGAAACTCCAGAAGAAGTAGAAATTGATCATGAAACTAAACCTACTACTACTCTAGATAAAAAGATTAATCTAGATGAAGTAGAGATCAGTTATACGCCTCCTCCAAATAGTGAATTAGAACCTACAGTCTTAGTGATTGAGAAAGATCCATTAGAGAAAGAACATGGAACTCTTAACGTAGATGAGCGCAATGCTAGTGGTATTGAAGTTGAACCTGAAACTGGCGATCCTTTAATTGATGAGATTGCAAAGATTGCAAAAGAGATGGTTGAAGTTGGAGCCATCTCCCCTAGAACGTATGAAAATACAATCGAACAGTCTAGAAGATACCTATCTTTAGAAGATCCTTACGGTACTAACAAACCGTTAGGAGAAGCTATGATTATCAAACCTAAGAACCTAGAGATCCCTCAAGGGAAACTCTTAAAGGCTTCTGGGGTATCTGATGACTCTATGGCCTTTGAAGTTCATCGCAAGATGAAACAGCAATACATCAAAAAGGTTTTACCTAAAGACATTATGAATGCTATTGTTTCCGTACAGAAGCAAGGCGTTATCGTAATGGATATTAAGTCAGAAGTCCATACTGATGCTCTTAATAGTTATCGTGAGTTCAGTGTTAGTTTAAAACCCATTAGAGGAAAGCAGTCTACTGTCAGATTCAGAATTCCTGAAATTGATGATAACGGTAGGTTCATTGCAAACGGAGTAGAGTATTCACAAAGAACCCAAGTTGGTGATATTCCTATTCGTAAAGTTAATCCTACTACAGTAGCTTTAACTAGTTATTATTCTAAGGTGTTTGTTAGACGTTCTGATTTAGCAGTTAACAGTTATGATAGATGGTTACATCGTAATATCGTAAGACTGTCAATGGAACGGGATATTGAGACTAATGACTTTACAGTTAAGAACCTAAGAGTTGACCCTAAGGATCTTTCAGCTTATAAGTTACCTAGAACTTACACTCGTTTAGCTTTAGAACTGGATGGATTTGATGTAGGAGACTATAGGTTTAACTTTAACTACGCTAATCGTGAACTGTTAGTAAAAGACTCAGAGCTTAAAAAGATAGAACGTAATGGAATGGTATTGGCTGGACTATATAAGTCACAGTACATTACAATCGGTTCTGATGAAAGTTGGTATCTAACTAAGGATGGTAATAGTTTTGATCCTTTAGAGTCCTTAGAAGAGATCTTAGGTTTAGACTTAACTAAGGCTCCAGTAGAAATTGCTACTATGGGAGTTCTTAACAAAGCTATTCCTTTAGGATTCATATTAGCTTATCGCAATGGTTTAACTAAACTCTTAGAATCACTGAAAATAGATTATGTGTCTCATCCAAGAGGAACTCGTTTCAAATTAGCCTCTGATGAATTTACTTTAGTCTTTATGGATGAAGTTTTAGTCTTTAATAGATCTGACTATAGAGCTAATCTAATCATAGGTGGTTTAAGAACTTATCGCAAAACTCTTAATATGTTATCTAGATGGGATATGGATCGTGCAGATGCTTATTACCGTTTAGCAGATGGAGCTGGTATTACATCTAACTACTTAAGAGAAATTGATAATCTATACCGTAGCTGGATGGATCCTATAACCCAGGGACTATTACAAGACATGGGGGAACCTACTAATTATGAAGGTTTATTATACCGTGCTCTTGAGTTGTTAATGATTGACTGGTCACCTAACGAAGTAGATGGTGCTTACTTACGTTATAAAGGTTATGAGCGAATGGCTGGGATTGTTTATTCAACTCTGGCTAGAACTGTTAATAGGTTTAATGCTCAACAAGGTCGTGGTAAACAAACCATCGAACTTAACCCTTATGAAGTATGGCAGAAGATTACAACTGACCCAACTGTTTCAGTGATTGAAGATTCTAACCCAATCCAAAACTTAAGAGAACAGGAAGTTGTAACCTTTAGTGGAGAAGGTGGACGTAGTGGTCAAACGTTAGTAGCTCGTACTCGTGTTTATCATAAGAACGATATGGGTATTGTATCTGAGTCTACTGTTGACTCCGGTAATGCTGGTGCAGTATTCTATTTAACTCCTGATGCTAACTTCACTAGTGTTAGGGGGGTGACTAAGCCTTTCGATAGTAAGAATGATGGAGCTGCCAAGATCTTTAGTACAGCAGCATTAGTTTCTGTTGGAACTGAAAATGATGATTATCTAAACATAGTCCCTTTTAATAAGGAACTCTCCTTAATTGCTGGAAACCCCTTAGAGTCAAATCCCTAAAGCGGAGATCGAAAGATCAAACGTAAATGGTTAAAAAGATTTGAATTGGGCAATCAGCAGCGAAGCTTCTAAGTATTATCGAGATGATAAGATAGGAAGAACGTTCAACGACCAACCCCTTATCAGGGTGTAGGGCCAAGTGGTCCGAAACAGGAGACGGGCATTTGAAAAATTAATGCTAGTAACTTAAGTGTTACCCGAAGATATGGTCTGGCCTCTAGGGAAAGCCTGGAGTAGTCCCATTATAATGGGACAGGTAGAGTCTAACGAACTCTATTGAACAAAGCGACAAAAAGAGTTGTATTCACATCAGTTCAACATGCTCAAACTATTCATGCTAAAGGTTATGAACTCAACCCATTAAGAACGGGTTATGAGTCCATGATTGCACAGCGTACTTCAGATGTCTTTGCTAATGTAGGTAAGTCTAATGGTACTGTAATCAAGGTTACTAAACAAGCCATTACTGTTAAATATGAAGACGGTACTTCAGAGTCTCATAAACTAGGTCCGGTATTTGGTAGTGCTTCTGGTACTTACTATCCTTATGAGCTAGTAACTGATCTTAAGAAAGGGGATACTTTTAAAGCTGGTGAAACTATCAGTTATAATAAGTCTTTCTTTAAACCAGATCGGTTTACTCCAGGACAAGTTAACTGGAAAGCTGGGGTTATCGGTAGAATGGCCTTTATGGATAATATCGATACTTTAGAAGATGGATCTACTATCTCACCTAGACTAGCTGAGAAGTTAGAAACTGAAGTTACTGAAATCAGAACTATCACTTTCAGATTTGACCAAGTCATTAATGGGTTATTACCAATAGGTACTCCTACTGATCTAGATACTACTTTGTTAGTAATCCAAGATCCAGAAGTTGCTGCTATGTCCGATGATCCAGGTTCTGCAACTGAAGCTTTAAAAAGAATGTCATCTCACATGCCTTCTGCTAACTTTGTTGGTAAGATTTCTAAGATAGAATGTTTCTATCATGGGGATAAAGAAGACATGTCAGATACAGTACTTAACTTAGTTGAGTATTGTGATGAACTTAGAGCTAAGGAAGCAAGAGAACTTAACAAGCCTGTCATTACAGGAGAAGACTTTGGTTCATTAAGAATTGATGGTAATCTACTGGAGCCTAACTACGTAGCTTTAAGAGTTTATATCGATCGAAATCTAACTTGTGAAACCGGAGATAAATTGGTTTACTTCAATCAGATGAAGTCCGTTATTTCTAACGTGATGTCTGGAGAGAACTATTGTGAAGATGGTGTGCCTTTAGATATCCAATTTGCTAAGAACTCCGTGGATGCAAGACAGGTCGTAAGTCCTATGTTAAATGCTACCACTACTATGATTTTAAGAAACCTGACAGAACATGTCGTTAAAGTTTACAGAGGTGAAACTGATGCAAAATCAAGACCTTAATGGTAACGTAGTGCATAATCAGAACCTTGCAGTTCTGACTGCAGCTGCCACCCTAGGCACAGAAGTAATGTTAAGGGTTATCGGTAGTAAAGATGCCGCTGCTACTCTAGAGGGTGAAAACCTAACCACTGAGGTTATCAGAGATGCTCTGGTAGCCCGCCTTGTTAAGTTCCTAGGATAACTCAAATGATTAAAGAAACTCTTGAAGCCGTAAAAGGCCCAGCCCAGGCTTTAACTTACAGCGGTAAAGCTTTAGCCTTTGCAGATCCAGATTTCCCTTTGGCAGTATTTACTGATGGTTATCTAGTAGAACCAGAAACTGAAGATTCTGCAATCTCACAACAATCCATCGTAGCTACTGAAGAACATTTCGAAGCAGTTAATGAAACTGTCATTGAACCTATCCAGGATGAGCGTGAAGCTATTATTGCTAATACCCATACTGGCATTGCTAAATTGCAATATAACGTTCACAACGTAATGATCCCAGCTATTAAAGCTATGTGTGGAACTTACGCTGAAAGTTTCAATGCTAGAATCCAACCTGATATCTCAGTTGATACTTTCGAATATCACGAAGTGCATAACTCAGCAGAACTAGTTAATCATATTTCTGAAAGTTATACTTCAGTTAATATCGAACAGGATTATAAGACTTTTCTTTTAGAGCCTTTAAATGCTGAAGAGATCATTGACTTCGTAGCTAACCATAATAAACACTTCCCACGCGAAGTTACAACTGAATGGTTGTTAGCTGTTGGTGCTGCTCGGATTAATAACGTATTTACTGAACTGTTCTTAAAGAACCGTAGATTAGTACTTAACGATGTTAACTTCCTACGTTTAGGAAAAGCTCCTTTTAACATCGATGAGATTCTACTAGGATATCTGTTACTAGCTGCTTACCGTGATAATCCTACTGATAAAATCTCAGGTGAGTCAGTATCATTAGAACAGTGGGAGCAAGCCATTGCGGTATTACATGCTGCCTTCGGTAGAATCCTACTAAACAACTACGCTATCCGTGAAGAAATGCGGGCTCGTGGTCAGTTAGTTTTAAAGTACGATGCTGAACGTTACATCCATACCTGTAAGGTTAAGGTTATTGTTAACCATGACGTAGCTGAAGAATGGTTGGCTAATAACTCAGTAGAAGCAATTCTAGGAGCAGCTGTTAGTAATCGTAGTTTAGTTTCTACAGCTCTAATTGATCCAGTAAAAGAACAGCTCATTAAAGTATGGGAAAATACTTATCCCATTATCAATAAAGCAGCTTATGATAAAGCTACTATTGAACGTCGTAATATGGCCGTTAAAGCCTTTATGGAAAACGTAGACGCTTTAGAGAGTATGGTTCAATTAGAGAACATTCATAAAGTAGTAGATGTAATTCTATCTGAAATGAGTGTTAACGAATACAATAACCATTTCCTGTTGTTCACTAAGATGGTTTGTAAAGCTACGGGTTCAGATACTATTTATTTAGACTACTTAGAGTCCATTGATGAGTACTCCCAAGTATTCCCTAATGCTACTGCAAAGGAGTTAGAAACTCAAGCTCTGATTACTGTAATTGCACTGTATCTATCTAAGCAAATTACTAAAGTTAACTATAAGCCTGAGGTAGATAATACTCCAATGCCCGCAGAAGCCCCTGAGGAGTCTTCTGAGGACGATTTAGGCGATACTGATGACTTAGGTGCTGGTGACACTGAGACACCCTCAGAGGAGCCTACAGACGATGTAGTGGAGTCTGAAATGGAAGGTGACGTCAAAGTAGAGGATGAAGATCCAGAAACTGAGACTAAATCAGAACCCGAAGCTGAAGGGGAAACTAATGATTCCCAAGACTTGATGTCTGAAATGGATGATATGGATTCAGAAGAACAATAACCTTTAAACTTTAAAGAGTCTCCTTAGGGGGACTCTTTATGTCAGGTCAAACTATGGATATTTCCAAATTAAAAAGAGATCCTATTAAAGCTAAGGCTAACTTAAAACAAGTTGGTAAGACCATCGTAACTACTAAGGAATGTGTAATTCAGTTCCCGGTAACTTATGAGAATGCTAACTTAGCTACAATGGGTAGTGAATCGATAGTGTTCGGAATATTCCCTATCATCTTTGAAGACAGTTACTATAGTCTGAACCTAACCAATGCTCCATTCAGAATGCAGCCTAATGCGATTGAGAAAACTAAAATCAATGATGTTGATTATTATGTATTAAGGTTTGAAGCAGATAGTGTATTATTTGAAAGTACTGATTTAGTAATGTCAGATAAAGCTATTTATTATGCTTATAACTATTTCATCGAGAAAGGTAACATTCCCTGGTATTTAGGATTATGGGACTTAGCTAATTTGTTTAGTACTTCTGTAGAACACGCTGGAGTTAACTTAGGTAATAAGTCTACTATGGATATTATTATCATGACTATGGCACGTGACTCTAAGTCTATTCAGAAACTATATAAACATGTCATTCAAAATGTTAACGATGTGGTAACTAATCCTCCTGAGATTATTCCTTTTGATTCAGTTCTATGGAATACCTCGGATACTACATCTAAGTTAAATGGTAGTTATTTCTCAGATGCGGTAAACTCTGCTCTAGTTAATAAATCAGAACGTGTGGAAATTATTGAAGAACTCTTAAGGACTTAATTATGCAAGTTAACAGTGAAGTTAGAATCGGTAGTACGGTTCTGGCTGGAACGGGGAAGCGGGGAAAGTTAACCCCAGATGCTGATGGCTATTATACCATCCCTTTAGGAATGTACGGTACTAACAACAGTGCTGGACTTTACTATGATGGTCCTTCCGGTGCAGCTATGTTTAAAGAAGGTACTCCTTTAATGCGTAGATTACGTAAAGGTGTACTTTTTATGGAATTTAAACATCCAGAACCATGGGAAAAGGTAGAGGTTAAAGGTGAAGTAGTTAAACGTTACTTAACTGACACTGAGTATTTAATGCGCATTCGTAGAATCGATGATGATCGAGTATGTGGGCACATTAGAGAACTCATCTTAGACCATACTGCTCGTGATGAAAATGGTAAACCCGCCATCATGGTTTTAGGTGAAGTTAAGCCTTATGGACCTTATGGGCAGTATCTACAAGAGTCATTAGATAACCCCGATATTAATACTTATGCCTCCGTTAGATCCATTACTAATGATGATATGATGCGTGGTATTAAATATACTCAGGAAATTTCAACCTGGGATATGGTGGGTGAAGGCGGTATTCTAAAAGCTGGTAAATACCATGCTCCTTCATTAGAAGCCTTTGAGTCAGTAATCATTACTCCTGAAACTCTAAGACGAGTTGAAATCATTGCAGCTAAACAACGTGCCAGCGGTTTAGAATGTGGTGAACATTTAGATGTATCAGAACTCAGAGCTCGTTTAGGTTGGGCGAAAGCTGCACCTATTCGCAGACCTGCTTATTTAAGATAAAAAAAAAGATATATAACCCCTCTCCCCACCGTCCCGTTATGGGATAGTGGAGAGAGGGAGTATATATGTTAATCTAACCAAACATCCTCAAAGTCGATATTACCTTCTACTTCTTCCAGGCAAGCCTGACAATAGAAATTGCCGTCGATATCAATGAAACCATCATCTACATCGATGGTGGTATCACATTGAGAACAATTTTTGTAACACTCTTTATTACTACGGGTACGAGAGAAGCCCATTACTAGCATCCTTTTATTCGATTATAATTTCCTTAATGCACTGTGCACTAAGGTCCACGATAATAATTTAGACTTCAAAAAGGATATAATGGGTACACGGCTAAGACCGACTCTCTAAAAGATTCTACTTTATAGAAAGGAGCTGTTAGCATAGCATCGCGATACTTAGCATCTGATAGTAGTAATATAGTAGCGTGTTCAGAAGCATGAGAGATAAAGTGTAAATTCCACACTGGAATATCCCCACGCTTAGTTTCAAACCAGTCAAACTTTAAACGATCTAGAATCTTAACTAATGTAGCTAACTCAGTAGCATAGTTTCTTTCACCCTCTTCAGCATCACCTGCTTCTCCTGGAATTAAAGATGGAGGGAATACATAGTTAGATAAAAGTTGTAAAGGGAACTCTGGATTCTTGGCTAATAAAGCTTCAGGCTCCACATGTTCTATTAAACGCTCTAACCATTCTAAGTCATTAGCTTCCCCTAGTTGACTTGAGATATTTGCCCCTATCTGGAACCTTACATCATCATCGATCTCATAAGACCAATTACCATCATTATCCTGCTTACCTTTGAAGAGGTCATCTAGGAAATCGGGAGCTGGCCAACTTTGCATCTCGTTGATCATTTCCCCGACAAAGGAAGTATAAACTCCAATGTCTAAGGTATCTCCAATCCTAGATCCACTAACAGTATTCATCAACCCCATTAGTGTACCTAACTTAGAAGCATCTCCTTGTAATACTCGCCTAACTCCATCCTTAACAAACATAAAGGATTCAACAAACTCAGAAGCTCTAGTTACAAACCCTAGTACTGAGTCAACTCCAGATAAGTTAATCCCCATAGAGTCTTGTAAAGATTGAGACAAACCTAGAATGGCAGAACGATCTCCCTTCAATGCGGAATCTATTCGCCTTTTATAGTCCATAGCTAATCTAGCTTTATCCATTCCCATTGCTAGTTTAGATTGGAGTTGTTTCCCTTTATCAGTTAAAGGTTTTCCCTTAGCTAAAGCTTTATCTATGTTTCCTGAAATATTATCGTTAAAGTCTTGAACTTTAGATTGTAGTTCATTTTTAACTTCTGTATCTGGAGCTCCATAAGCATCTATTAGAGCAACGTCGTCTTCACCAGTACCTTCAAAGGTAGGAGTAGCAATCTTAACCATGATTATAAACCTGTAAAGAAATCTAAAAGATTGAACTTAAGTACTTAAGGGGTTGATGATATGTGATAGATTTAATTTAAAAGGAGTTCACAATGACTAAACCTTTACTGCCGACCAGTATCTTTAACTTAGCCAAGAACGATTACGACACCCCACGAATCATCTTAGGACAACCCGATGCTTTACTAGATACGGTTAACAACCATTACCCAGATCTGTTCAGTATTTATAAGCGCTTGCGCAAACTAGACTGGGATGAATTGGAGTTTGACTTCAGTAGTTGTTTGACTGATTTTGAAACTTGTGATAAGTCTACTTACGATATGATGTTTAAGACTCTGATCTGGCAATGGGAAGCCGATTCCATTGCAGCTCGTAAGTTTATCTCAATCATTGCATCCTTCGTAACTGACTCCCGTGTATGGGGGGGTGAGAATAGAATCAGTGAAAACGAGTGTGTTACTCCTGACCATGAAGTTCTAACTCCTAAGGGTTGGAAGCGTATTGATCAAGTTACCGTAATGGATACTGTGGCACAATGGGATTATAACACTAAGGCCATTACTTGGGTTAAGCCGACAGAGGTGATTCAGAAACATCACAAAGGTGTGATGTATAAGTTCACTGATAAGAAAAATAACCTAAGTCAGGTAGTTACACCTAATCATAGGATGCCGGTACTATATCCTTATGCTTCTACTAAGGGTACTAAAGAGTATTTAGAAGCCAAGGACGTTTATTATAATAACGGTAACGCTATTCCGGTATCTGGCTTCATACGTGGTCCACTGGATGGCATGAGTGCCCGTGAGAAGCTCTTTGTTGCAGTCCAGGCAGACGGTAGTATTTCTTGTGATCGTTACACTGGTGAGCGCACAGGTACTATTCCTTATAAGTTCGCCTTTAAGAAACAACGTAAGATCGACCGTCTTTGGCAATTGACTGGCGAAGCTGGTTGGGAAATGGTGGAATATAACACTCAGAGAGCTGAAGAAAATGGAGTTAGACATTTTATTGTCCATGTACCAGTAGAACAGTACAACTGGGATGCTAAGTCTTTCGATTGGTTTGACCTAGATACTATCGGTCATGCTTGGGCTGAAGATTTTGTTAGAGAGTTAGGTTTCTGGGACGGATGTTTCCTGAGGGGTAATACTCGTTACATTAACAGTGATAAAGCCTGTATTGATAAGGCCGTTGCTGTGGGTTACCTAGCTGGTTTCTTGGGACATGTTACAGTTATCCCCGCTAGGGAAAACGTGGTAATGCCCACTGGTAAGTTAAGTAATACTAAAGAAAATTATCAAGTTTACTTCACTCCCAGGACTTATTTAACTGGAAAGCAGATAATCAAGCAAGAGATTCCATATGATGGCTTAGTTTACTGCATCTCTGTACCTTCTACTTATTTCATGGTTAGACATGAAGGCAAGATTAGCATCACGGGGAACTGTGTCCACGGCTACACTTATTCTGAGATTGTAAGGAATTCATTCACTAATCCTAATGAAATCATGGATGAAGTAGCTAAGGTTACTGAAGCTCATGAACGTATGAAAGTAGTTAGTTGGGTTCTAGATGAAGCCCATACTGCTGCTAATGAATATAACCTAGGTATTCGTAAGAATGACCAAGATCTACATGACATCGCTTATCTATTCTTCAATGCAGTGTACATGTTCGAACGTATTCAGTTCATGGCGTCATTCGCTGTAACTTTCGCTATCTGTAAGACTGGACTATTCCAGCCTATCGGACATGCAGTTAAGAAGATCGCACAGGACGAATTTGAGATCCATGCGCAGTACCGTCAGGGCATCATTAGACACACTCTAAAGACCCGTGAAGGTCTTAAGTCTTACGAGAATACCAAAGCTAAGGTAGTTGAACTATTCATTGAAGTCATTAAGTCTGAAATCGAATGGATTGATTATCTATTTAGTGAAGGTCGTAGTCTTGCAGGTGTTAATGAGAAGAAACTGTTTGACTGGGTTCTATTCAATGCTAATGCCGTTAAGGTGTTCCTAGGCATTACAGATGAAGAACTAGCAGACTATGCTACTGAGTATGAAGCGTTCACTGGTGAGGCTTTAGTATTCCCTACAGTTAACCCACTTCCTTATATGGAAGAGTACATGGATATCTCAGCTTCACAAGGTTCTCCTCAAGAAGAGAAATCTAAATCAGATTATCAAGTTAACCTGATGGATTCTCGTGGAGAAGAAGAGATCTTCGATTTCTAAATCTATAATCCTTCCCATCTCTCTCCTTTATCAGGAATGAGGTGGGAGGGGTTTATGTTAAGGTTCTAGTATGAGACAACTTACATTATCATTAGAAGCGGATTCTATGTTACAATCTGAATGGGAGGATTGGGAAACTGAAGTTCTAAAAGATGAAGATCCCGACACCACTCAGACTGAAATACATTTTGATGATGAGGATCCGATTGATATAGTAGAGTTATTAACTGATGATTCTGATTATATCTATTATGGAAACTTCGGAGGAAGATCTAATGTTGAGAGTTATAAGTTTGAAGACATCTACGATCAACCTGCGGTATTAGTTAAGTTTAAAGACGGGTCTGTTTATTTATATATGGGCCCATTTGTAACAGTAACTGAATTAGAACATATTCAATTCTTAGCTTATGATGGTAGAGGACTTAATAGTTATCTAACTCGTGTAATTGGAAGTCGATATGGTGCTAGGCTATATAGAGGTTATATAGTCATTAGACCAGAACTACAACAACTCCAACCACCTCCCCTTTCCTCATAACCGACAAAAAAAAGAGTTAGTTAAGAACCCCCCTCCCGAAGGAGGGGGAATTAACCTTAAGCTACTTTCGCTTGGAAGTAACGTTCTTTATCCCGTTCAAATACTTCCTTCATGAGTTCTACATCATGCATTAATGCCAGTTGCCGCTCGTAGAAGTTTTCCATACCAGGTAGATCGTAGAATTCGTATTTAACCTCATTTGCTTTCAGAGACAGGCGATACCATTCATCAAAGTTATCTGCTTCACCAGCAGCTACTAAATCAGTAGCCATGCCTGATAACAGATCAATTGATGGTTGCATCAATGCCTGAGCAGCCTCAGGACCATTCTTCTCAGAGTAGTCGTTGAAAGCTGGTAGGAAAGCATCGAGGAATTCTTGTTCAAACTTTTGGAATACGTTCATTTTAATTACCTTTAAATTTAATTTAACGCTAGAGTCCCCGGAATTGAGGACTCCATTTGTAGCAGATTAGGAAGCTTTCTGACGCACTTCTTCCCATGCAAAAGCGATCACATCTGGATCGCAGGCCAGATTCCAAGCTTCGGAGAAAAGAGAATCATCCTTAAGGGGATGAATATCCAGGGCAACCTTCATCAAACCCTGGTAACGCTCAACGTTGTTCTCCCGGATACATTCATTCAGCTGAGAGTCAAAACGAATCTCAGAAAGACTATCACTGTATTCGACCATCTTCTCAGGTGAGATGTTCATAAATTTCTGAGCCATTTCTTTTGACCCGAAGATTTCTTTCATGCGGTTTACTTTATACTGGGACATGGTGACACCTCTTTGAATTTAGTTTGAGTTTAAACTAGGACTTTAGTCTACTAGTTCACATTAGTTATATACCCTTTAAATAGCTTCTAATGTATATCAAAAAAAAATGATATAACTCCCCCTCCCGACTCTCTCGTTTATGAGGAGTCAGGAGGAGGATATTATATTACAAAGTGTTTCCCCAGGTGTAGCCCTATTGTTTAATTAAAAATGTTACGGTTTAACCAGATGTGGATCAGTGATTTCAATCTTGATTACAGTATCTGGTAAAGGTTTAACTAAGTGACTCGTAACAGGCCAGCTCAGAGTTAAGGTGTACTCCTCTTTCAAAGGTTTCAGTACATGAATTGCACGTCTTAGTTTATTCCAAGTCAGACGAGGATCAGTAACGTCTTTCTTTAGAGTAGATTGGAAAGAACTTAATTCTTTTTCATCAAACCCCATTACGTTACGTGGTTCCTGAATGAACTCTTGTACTTTATTATTAAACCATTTAGTTTCAGACTTAACACCTTTGGATTGATCCGCATAGATGTGTCTGATTAAATGAGTTAATAGATTCTCAGCAGGTTTTGATCTGGTGAAGATTTTGCAATCCTGCCAAGGTAGTGAGTTAACATTCAAAGCAACTTCATCTTCTTCTGGATCCAGTATGAAACTGTATTCAGATACATGATCTGCAAAGGTTAACTTTAAAGTCATCACTGCACTAGAAGGTTCTAATACATCCATTCCCCGTTTGAATGTAGGCCATTGCATTTCATTGCTTTTAATAGCCTTATTAAAATTACCCCGATCTTGGTAATCTACATTGTAAGGCCTCTCAAAGAAACTCTCAACTTTCTTGTTCCAGAGTCTTAAGGTAACCTTACGCCATAACAAGACTTCTCTAAATAGAAAAGTCAGAATGTTCTGTGCCTGGTTCTTACCCTTAAGGGGATCCAGTAACATATCTTTAATTGATTCCACTTTCTGTCTCCGTCATATCAAAAACTATTGATTTAGTTAACACCAGCAGATCGTTATAGATCCCGGTTAATGACCACAGTCGATTTAGGTTATCGATTTCTAATAGTAAGTCATAATGATCTACCATTACTGACTTAAGCTTGTTTAAAGCTTCGTTTATAGGAATAGGATATCCACCTTTTAAACTGAAGTAATATTCCAATGAAACATTACTAGGTTCCTTATGTACCAACCCAGCTACTCTATGGAGCTCATCCCAGTCTTCTGCTTTGATTAAATCATTAATCATTTCAAAGGTTTTAATGATAGTTTCAACACAATCGTGATCTACGGCAATCTCACGACTCATTAACCATCTGGTTTCAATATGAGTGATTAACTTGAGGTCTAACTTAAACCAATACTCGGCTAGTTCAAAATATAAATCTTCTATTTTATCAGTTTGTCCTAGTTCCCCAAAACGATCGCGATAATACTTAACTCCTTTAGCTTCCTTTTTATCAGAACCCAGACCTAGCAAGCGACATAGCCATTTAAGCATTATGGTATAGACCCCTTTCTAAAAAATAGATACATATTATCAGTGTAAAATGTATTTTAACCTAAATTAAAAGGATAGTTAATCATGAT
>WPCG01029295.1_pt1 | contig 35867 bp, 34 predicted proteins | sample 5403311 | NCBI WGS metagenome assembly WPCG01 (sample SAMN12869467, study PRJNA574797) | sludge metagenome | isolation source: wastewater treatment of Control | place: China:Beijing | collected 2019-05-17
GTCGCAAGTAGAATTTCATCGTGGATATGAATTCAGTGATAAAGACATCCATGATGTTAAATTACTTTGTGAGACATTTAATATTCCAGTGCCAGAAGAGTATAAGGATAAGATTTGATCATAATCTATTCAATAATTAGGATTTATGAAGCCTTAAACGAGTAAATGATATACATATATGAGTAATTGATATGCAAAACATGGAAAAATCGAGTAAATAATAAAATGAGGTGAAAAAGTGGCTAATCATCATTATGTTCCAAGGTTTATTTTAAGAAATTTTAATGAAAAAATTTCAATTTTCAAACTTAAAACAAAAGAACTTATATTTAATAAGAATCTCAGAAATGTATTTCAAGAGAACGATTTATATTCAGAGGATATTGAAAATATGTTTAATAAGGTTATTGAAAATGATGTGGCCATTGTTCTAAGAAACAAAATACTTATAGACTCGAAGCATATTGAAATTACTCGCAAGGAACTCATTTTATTACGTAAGTTTTTATTGCTTCAAATGTTTAGAACTAATATAGGATTATCTGGATTCACCAAAGATATGATAAATAAATATCGCCTAATAGCAAAAGAACCACCCATTCAGTTTAACGAAATAATGGAAATATCAAACTTGAATGATAGAGATTATTGGCTAGCTACATTAAAGTGCATTATTGAGTGTGATAACTTAACAAATCTAAAAACTGTTAAAACTGCAACTGCAATTGCCGTATGTTTTGCAGAAGGATATAATTCTGGATATATGGGTATTTGGGATAGTTCAGAATGTGGAGAAGAATTTATCGTTATGGATCAAGGTATGACATCTGAACATGAAAAATCAACACCTGATTATATGTATAAAGATGCGATGAAACGTGGTTATTTACTTGAAAAGTTAGAAAACAATCACCCCAATAAACATATCTATGCAAAAATGTTTATAGAAAATAACTTGTTTCATGAGAATTTTTATTTTCATTCAATTTCAAAAAATAGAATAATCGTATTAATTAACCCATTTTTCAGATTATATAACCAAAAAGATGCCGAAGTAAATAAATATATATTTGAACCGCCTAATATTCGTCCAACAAATATATTTGATTTAAGTATTACTGAAAACAATTTAGCAATTTATAAAAATCATGGAAATTATAGCCTTGATGACGTATTCAAATATAAAATCAAACAACTTACTCTTAGAGATGCTATTTATGTTAACGCCTTAACTTTGGATCGAATACATAACATAGTAGGATTTTCTGAACTTAAAAATATTAGAAGATCTTTGATAACATACAACCACATCGGACAATATCGTCTTAAGAACTATGATGCACTAGTCGAAAACATTGAACAATTAGGATATAACATCCACTTAACAAATGAATTAAAACTATTTGCAAAAAGTTTCACAACACGTATTATTACGAGTGATGAGATATCATACATTAAAAAATTTTTGGAATTGATGGAACGAAAGCAAGATTAATGATATAATCATTTTGTAATCATAAACACCTATAACTGAGGTTGGAGGTGCAGATATGACTACAAATAAAAGATTCAAAGATAATTTGCTTAAATTAATGGGAGTATATTCTCTAACCCAACAGCAACTCGCTGATGATTTAGAAATTGATATTCGAACCATTGGTTATTGGTTGGGTAAACGCTCTAGTATTCCAATAGTTACTACATTAATTAAGATAGCTAGTAGATTTGATACAACGATAGAAGCATTGCTCAATTAGGGCAATGTTTTTATATTTTATGAACAATTGTTCCTACAATCTTCAAATGATTTAATATAAAATATAGGTAATACTGAAAAATTGAAAGGAGAAAATCATGGCTAAGGGCGGAAATAGTGCAAATAATGCTCGTTCAAATTCTATGAATCCAAACAACTCTGCTTATAGGGGTTCAGCGAACAATCATTCCAATCAACATAACCCAAACAGTTCTTCACATCAAGCTAGAGTTGACAACAGAGCAAATCAAAAGAATCCAAACAATTCTAAAACAAAAAGTAGATAGTAGTTTGGAATCAAGGTGGTAGGGTTTGTTCTCCACCTTTTCTTTTTTAAAATTAATCAATTCAATAACATGAGTTTATGATGTCATGAGTGGGTAAATAATGTATTAACGTAAGTAAATGAAGTGCTGTATAGAGAAAAAAGGGTCCTATAATGAACCACTTTTATTTTTAATCAGAATCAATGATAATTTTGGAATATTATGCTTTAATCAATAGTAGTACAATATAAATGTGAGGGTGGTTAGATGTCTATAAAATTAATCATAATAGAAACAATAGAATATATTGAAAACAACTTAAAAGAAGAATTAACTGCAGAAATTCTTGCTAAAACAGTTGGTTATTCAAAAGTTCATTTTTCACGTTTATTTATTTTTGTTACAGGCACGACAATTTACGATTATATTGTTAGTAGAAGACTTGTTCATGCAGCTAAAGAAATACAAATAGCAAAAATCATAGCAGTGCAAAAAGTTATTTAGAGATATTGAAAAAGTAACTGTTGATTTTAAAGAAAAGTTTATTGAAGTTTTAGATCCAAAAAGATTTGATGATATAAAAATTGAGAATGAAAAAAGTATGAAGCATATCATGAGTACAATTAAAAATATAGATGATAATCTTTCTAGAGTTCTTGTTTATAAAGATCAAACTCAAGGTATAATTGATCTATTTGCTGAAAAGATTGGCTCTTTTGAGAAAACTTTTAACAAAACAAAAGATACAGCTAATGATGTAAATCTTAAATTAACTAAAATATTATCAGCAGCTGAAAAAAATATCATTTAATGGTCATGATAAACTTATGAAAGCATCAAAACTTTTAGAAATAAGTGCTGAAATTGAGAAGTATGATGAGTTGCTTAAGCTAGAAAAAGACAATAATAGAATGTTAAAAGAGCTCATTAATCATAAAAACAGCAATAATGATAAACTCAAAATAAACGGTTTAGCTAAAAACGGGACACCAAAATTTAGTAAACCAACAAGCAACGATTAAGTTAAAAGTTTCTTATAATTTATGAATTTTATAAGTTACATATAACCTTAGTATTAGTATTTCGGATTGCTTATAATAATATTACTGAGTTTAATAATAATTAATATGCGTATAATATAAGTTTTAAGTGTTAATTTAATAATTTTTTTAAAATGTGTATAGATGCATATGCGAAAATATGCACTTAATAAAAATGTAGTGCAATAAAACAAGTATTGCACTAGAGGAGGAAATATGAAAAAAATAATCTTGTTGTTTGTGTTTGCAGGTATTATCTTTTCGCTATCTGCATGTGGGAGTGAGCCCGTAGATTTAACTATATGGGCATGGAATCGAAATGTTGATATATTAATTGATGCGGTAGAAAGATATAAAGAAGAAGTTGATAGTGAGTTTAACGCAACTGTCTTATCCTTCAGTCAAGGAGATATAGATACAAAATTTATGGCAGCAAAAGAACTTAATAATCCAGAAACCATGGCTGATGTTATTTTGGTTGATTCGATGAAATTAAGAGGATATTATGATATGTGGCCAGAGATTTTTGAGACTTTTGATATCAGTGATGATGCAGCTGAAAAATTTGTATCTTCAACTATTGAAGTAGCAACTATTAACAATAAACTTGTAGCAATGCCATATGGTATTGCACCTACATATGTGTTTGCATATAAACCATTATGGGATACTAATGTTATTAACGATATTTTAGAAAATGGTTGGACCTGGGATGATTATAAGACAGTTGGTTTAGATATCATTTCAAATAATACAGATAAAGATGTCTTTATGACGGCTTACAATATGCGAGGAGACGATAGATTATATAGAACTATGACTTCTCAAAAAGGTGAGTGGTTTATGTCAAGGGATATAGAAGTGCAAGTCGGTAACTCTAACTCTGTACAAGCTATGTCATGGGTGAAAGATTTATATGACTCAGGAGTTGTTGGACATATTGATACAGGTGACTACAAATCTATGATGATTAACGGACAAATTGCCGCGCAAATTCAAGGGTTTTTCTTAGGTGGTCAAATTAAGAGTATTGGTGAAGATACAAGCGGGGACTGGATATTATTGCCTCTTCCATCGTGGGATGAAAATGAATCATCAGCTTCCATAACTGGTGGGAGTTATTTATATGTCAATGCTTTTAGCGATCAAACTAAAGGTGCAAAAGAGTTTACTGAATGGTATACTTTGAATGCTGATGCTTTAGTATCAGGATTAGAAATAGGTGGTATTTTCCCAGCATTACTAGATGCATATGAACATGAATACTTCAAACAAGAAGATGCATTTTTTGGAAATCAAAAATATCTTGAACAGGTAGCCTCTAATATTCATGAAGCACCAGCAATTTTTGCTAGTAAATATAATGCTTATAATTATAACCAATATATATTAGGACAAGAAGATATCTTATTTAATGATGCAAGTATTCAAGTTACTATAAATGAAGTGAAAGCATCAATTTTAGAGAATGCACAAGAATAAATATTTTCCATTATTGTTAATAACGCCATTCATTATATTTTTTGTGTTATTTAGATTGTTACCAATTTTGTTCACTGCAATTACTTCAGTTGTTGATTTTAATAACGCTGATATGAACTTGGTTTTTTTTGACAACATAAAAAGTATGATCAATGACAATATATTTTGGAAGAGTATCATTAATACTTTATTGATTTTTATTTTCTATATTATAATTAAATTTTTATTTATATTTTTTATCGCTAACCTACTGGAAGATGTAAGAAGGAAAAGATTAGTTTTACTTTTCTTATATCTTCCAACACTAGTGGGTTTATTTGCTTATGCAATCATTTTCAAATATGTTTTTACTTATCAAGGTGTGATTAACAATTTTATAGAGATGATATTTGGGTTCAGAATTGATTGGTTTGGTAGCTCATTAGGTTCAAGAATTATGATTTCTATTGCAACACTGTGGGGTAGTGCAGGATTTTATGTGTTGATTTATATTAATGCTCTGAAAAATATTCCCAAATCATATGAAGAAGTTCTGATATTAAATGGGGGTAATACGATCGATCGTCTTAGATTTGTTCAAATCCCTCTAACTCTCCCTGTTTTAAAAACAATTGTATTTCTTTCAGTAGTTGAAATGATTGCACTTATAGAGATTCCTATGAATCTAACTCTAGGAAATCCTAATCAGTCTACTATTACACTATCTTATTATGTATATATTCAAGCAATTCAATATGGAAACTTTAGTTATGCTGCAATGTTGGGTTTGGTTATAATGATTATAGGTTTTATATTTTATTTTGTTAGAAAGCCAAAAGGAGAATTTATTTATGAAGTTAATTAAAAAAATTCTCTTAATGATAGTCATTTTCATTATGCTCTATCCATTTATATACATTACTATTGGGATGACTCAAGATGCTGGTTGGGCATTCAGAAATGATACTGAATACTGGTTTGGAGATCAGTTTAAGAATAATTTATTTTATATTACAGCTCATTTTGATTTTTTAAGAATTATTATGAACTCACTAATTGTGGCATTAAGTACCGCAATGATTTCGACGATAGTTGTTTTTTTAGCGGCATATGCTGTGAATAAATATGAGTTTAAGTATAAAAGACTTTTGTTGATGTTTTTTGCCACATCTATTTTTATACCTCAATCAAGTATATTAATTGGTAATTTAAAGACTATCTCTTATTTGGGTATATATGGAAGTATTGTCGGTATAATCATTCCATTTATTATAAATATCAGAGTATATGTCTATTTATATCAGTTATGCTTTTATGTTCCTAACGACTTGATGGAAGCGGGAAGAATTGATGGTGCAACTGAGTTCAAAATAATGAAAGATATCAGTATACCCGTCATTAAAGACAAAATAATATTTTCTTTTTTCATGTTATTTGTTAGTTCGTGGAACAACTTTTTAATACCGATGATTATGATATCGAAAGGCAAAAATTATACTTTACCTGTTTTGATATCATCTTTAGCAGACCCATTGAGTTATAATACAGGGTCAACTTTTTTAGCATTAAGTATTTCGATACTTCCTTTAATTATTTTATTTGTCTTGCTATCAAAAAAAATTTTTGAAATCGATTCGAAATATTGATATACAAAAGTTGTTTAATTTGACACATTAATTATAATTGGGGATATATATGTTTTATTAGAATTAATAAATAATATATGGTTGGCATTAGCTGTAGCGATTATAGTTATTTTAATCATTAGAGATATTGTTACATGGTTTTGGAAAATCAATGAAATTGTGCGTATGCAGCAAGATACATTAAAAGAGATACATAAGATGTTGATTGAAATAAATAGAAAAACTAAGTAGATTTAAAAAAAGTCTTTATCACGCTGATAAAGGCTTTTTTACATATAAATTTAAATGAGTTACTATATCTTTATGATGTTTACTTGAGTATGGAAATAAACATGTTTTAAGATTAGAATAAGGATTAAGATGCTTCTAAGCATCCATGATTCAACAATAAAACAAGACATGATTAACAAGGTATCAACAAATATCATTAATGACCATTTTTGTTTTCTTGTCATGCTCTTGTTTTCAATAAAGTTTTTTAAATGCTTTTGATAAATTTTTGTATGTTCAAACCAATGTTTAAATTTTAACGAACCTTTCCCATAAAAATAAGCAGTAAGCAATAAAAAAGGAGTGGTTGGTAGAATTGGTAAAAAAATACCCATGACACCTAAAGTTAAACATAGGTGTCCTAACATCAAATAAATATATTTCATGTTACGTCGAGACCAATCTTTTTTCGCCTTCAAGTTCAACGATAGGTTTAATATTTTGTGTTACTTCAAGCGTACCTAAATAATTTTGATCCTTATCTCTAACCGCAAAATAGCGAATATGGACAAACATATCCTTTAAGCGGATCCAAAAATCTTCATTGTCCTTCTTGCCTGACTTAAAGCTTTCAACAATCTCTTCGACGATATGAACACTTGCTGGTGGATGACACATAGAAACATGTCTTCCAATGATGGTTTTAGGTCTATCAAATATTCGTTCTCTACCTTGTGTGAAATATTTCACATAACCATCTTGATCAACAAATGTCATATCAAATGGAAGAGTATTTAATAAAGCATTTAATACTTCTGGAGTAAGTGACCCTGCATCAAAATTGACTTCGCCATCAATCATTTTTTTATCTTCTAAATTAGGCGTTTCTTCAGGAGCTTTTTTATCCGTCCATTTATATTTTGGAGGTTCAATAAAATATCCGATTTCTTCAGTTGATTGATCAATCATTACCCAATCAAAGAAGGTAAGTGTTTCAAGTAGAAGAGGGATTAGTATATTATTTTCCTTAAATATCATTTCTCTAACTTCCAAAACAGCGTCAAGAATTTGTTTGTTTGTTTTTTCACTATCATGATCTATTTTTGATAGCATAGATAAGACATCTTTAATCATTTTTCTAATGTCATCATCTTTTGCCCACATTACTTTAGGAGGTGCATCGATACCCTTTTTTTCTAAGTGTGGGAAAAAGAGATACTCTTTACGAGCAAAGTGTTTATGAATTTCACTTAAACGATCAAATCCAACACGTAACATAAGTTCAGATGTTTTATCATTTTTTCCAATATAAGGTTCGATTTCTTCAGCAATCAGCTTTTCAATTCTTTCATTTTCTTCTATGAAAACTTGGACCGGATGTCCTTTAATTTTACTATAATCTTTTTCTTGATGTATATCAGATATAGATCCATCGAAAATAGAAGCGTGAACATTACATAACCCTTGAACTTCTTCAATAGACATACCTTCTTTAATCAAAGCTTGTTCCATCATGGAAATCTCTTGAGTAGATACCTCATTAAAATGCTCTTTAAAAGCTTTTTTTGCTGATTCTATATCATTTCCTTCGTGTAGACCTTTAATGATCTCTTTTAATATTTTTTGACGATGTTCTGTATTGTTAATAAATTCACTCATGTGATGATTGCTCCTTTATATGATAGTCATGTTTGTTAAATACTTTAATGATAGTCTCAATGGGGATGTTTTTAACTTTTGAACCTTTTGACAAAGTCATGATTCTACCCATTGTTTGAATCATGCCTGTTTTGATAATATCTTTAAATCCTAGACCAAACAATATATCTTTGATTTCTGGATATGTTTGACATAGATTAAATATTGAGTCTTGTAGACTTATTTCTTTCATAATAATCACTCCTTACATGCATATCATATCAAATGTGTAAACGATATAAAAGTAAAGTTATAACACGTTATAAATAGCGATATAAATAAGATGGATTAACGCATTTCATAATTATTTGATAGTTCTTATCATGATATAATAAGAATAAATAAAATTATATTAGGGAGTTTATAATGGTCTATAAAAAAGCATTTTTCATTTGTTTAACTTGTTTGCTAGTTTTATCAATCATTGTAGTGATTATGACTCAAATCATTTATGTATCAAAAGGTGAAGTTCATGGGTTGCTTCAAACTTCGATTCGAGTAAGCTTGTTTTCGTTTACAATGATATTTACAACTTCTATGATAGAAAGAATGAGAAGTCGAAAAGACTGGCATCGGTTTGTAATATTTATCTCTTATGCGTTTTTGATTATTATTTTTACAATATCTATAATTTCACTACCAGTTTTAGTAAGTGAAGGTGTATCAGTAAATCTTGCATTAGCAATAAGCAGTACAATATATACTATTAATATTATTGCTTTGTTAGGTGGAACATTTTTAATCAATAAGTATTATCCAAAAGAAGTGATTGCTCGTCGCTTTATTTAAGAAAGTTTATAAGTTTATGAAAAGAGGAAAGACATGACAACCATATATTTTGTAAGACACGCTAAACCAAACTCATTTGATCATAGCGAAGATAGAGTGTTAGATGTACAAGGATTAAAAGATAGAGTCTTAGTTAACAATTTTTTAGAAGATATAGAGATAGATGTTTTTTTTCTAGCCCATATCAAAGAGCTATTCAAACGATTTTAGAGGTTGCAACAGTTAAAGATAAAAAAATTCAATTGATTGATGAGTTTAGAGAACGGAAAATAACAAATGGTTGGATTGAAAATTTTGAGACATACTCGAAGAATCAATGGCTTGATTTTAACTATAAATTTTCTGATGGTGAATCATTAAAAGAAGTACAAGACAGAAATATTAGAGCATTAAATGATATATTATCAAATCATGAAAACCAAACCATTTGTATTGGAACACACGGCACTTCATTATCTACAATCATTAACTATTATCATCAATCATTTGGCTATGATGATTTTCTAGAGATTGAATCTTTGATGCCATGGATAGTGAAATGTGAATTTAATCAATTAAAGATTAGAAGCATAAAGAGTTATCCTCTATTTTTAAATGAGGAAAAAGAGATATTAAAGATATAGAGGTGATCTTTTTGAATTATAGGAGTGAGATCAAATATATAAAACCACATCAAATAACGATTTATGCACATGAAATAGATAAATCAACGTTTGATAATTTAGAACTAGTAGATGATAAAATAGTACTCCTTAGTACTCATTTAGAAGGTTCATATTGCTCAGAAGTTATAGATACACTAGCATTTTCTAAGATCATTGGTTCTTGGTCAGCGATTACATCTAAGCATGCGACTGTTGAGCTTCAAATTAGAGTTATGGTAAATGGCAAATGGAGTAAATATCTATCCTATCAGCCATGGGGATTTGGAAATAAAAATAGTAGTTTAGATAGTACAGATGATGTTGCAAAAATATCAATAGATGAAATTTTAATCTTAGATCATAAGCTTGCACAAAAGTTTCAATATAAAATAATACTGAAAAGACTAAATCACTTAACACTAGGACCTAAACTATCTTTGGTATCATTTGCATTGATGATTCCTAAATATAGTTATAAACCTAACATTCATGACCTACCTAAATTTATGGATTATAAAGTGCCAATGCTAAATCAACAAACCGTTCAAAAAATAGGTAGTAGTCTATGCAGTCCAACATCTATTGCTATGTTACTATTATATAAAGGTCATGACTTATACAAAGATGATAATCAACCACATAAATATATTGCAAAACTTGTAAAAGATTATAAACCTAACATTTATGGCAACTGGGTTTTTAATACTGTAGGTATCTCAAGTTATGGTGAGCATGCATATGTTTCAATGATGTATTCTATTGAAGAACTCATGAGACATTTAGTAGAAATAGGGCCTGTTGTAGCTAGTGTATCTGGTGATATGGGACTCTATCAAACAAAAGGACATCTCATGATTATCAGAGGTTATAGAATCAATGATGACAACGAGATGTTTATCATCGCAAACGACCCTAACATTAATGAAAGATTTAATAATGGACTATTCGTTTATTATGAGTATCCAATAGATACCTTTATTAATGTTTGGAAAGGTATCGTATATGTTATAGAATCGTAATCATATGTGAAATGTCTATATAAAGCGATAATATGAAAAGATCACAAGACTTATATACCAATCTACACATGCATTTTTAATTGATAATAAAAAAACTGATTGTTATAATAAAAACAGTAAAGTATTGTCAATTAAAGATTTCATAAAATGAAGGTATAAACATTTGAGCAAAAATGAGAAAGTGAAAGAGTATAGTTTTCTCATTGATGTGCTCATGTGTTAGACCAGAGGCACATGATGGTGCTTTCTTATCGATACTTGTAATAGAGAATAAATACATGACAGAAGAATTATCTAAAAATGAATCAAACTCTCATAATAAAGTGAACCCCATTTAGTAGAATGAATAAAAAAACAATACCTTTATACTATGATTGTTAGTATGGAGGTATTTTTTATATGGAAATGAAAGGACAAAAGTTTAAAAAAATAGATTTAAATAGTTGTACCTTTTTTATGTTACAATAGGTATAAAGATCAACATAAAAAAGTTCATATAGTATGTAGACAATGGAGTATAACATGAATAGAAAAGATAGAGTAAGAACATATATCAATCAGTTCAAAGTTGAAGATAATCAAACGTTCATAGTTACAGGGGCTAACAGTGGGTTAGGATTTAGCGCAACAAAGCATCTAGTATCATTAGGTGCAGAAGTTGTGATGGCTTGTCGTAATTTAAATAAAGCAGAAGATGCAAAACGTTTATTGCTTAAATCGCATCCAAAAGCTAAAATCCTGATACTTGAATATGATCAAGCAAGCTTTGAATCAATTGATCAATTCGTAGATATCATAACAAATAAATATCATCATTTTTCTGGGTTGATTTTAAATGCGGGCATTTTCAATCCTAAGAAAAATCTTTATACAAAAGATGGGTTTTCATTAACAGTGGGTACTAATTATTTAGGTGTATACTACTTACTTAAAAAACTACAAGATCAAAACATATGGGATATAAATGTTCAAAGAAGGATAGTTTTTATAGGCTCTTTATCTTGGCATAAAATAAATCTATTAACAAAAGCATACATTACAGATATGAAAACATCTAGTGCAATTAGATCTTATGCACATTCTAAAACATTATTAGGCTCTCTAGCTTATCAACTTGCTAAACACGAGCATAATGATGATCTATATTTACCGTCTTATGTAAAAGTTCTACTCATGCATCCTGGTGTCACATCGACTAATATTGTAGCCTCTGATCAAAGTTCTTATCCAAAATGGTTTTCTAGATTAGCGAAAAAAGCACTTAGAATTTTTGTTCATTCCACAGAAGTAGCTTCACTTGGCATACTAAAACTACTTCTAGATTCAAAAAGTGATGAAGATATGATGGTTGTGCCTAGGGGCTTATTTCAAATTTCTGGCTATCCTACAAATAAGAAATATCCTAAGAATTTAACTCATATAGATAGAACACTAATAAGTATTACTCAAGATATCATTGATCACAAACATAGAGGTGTCACATGAAGATAAAAGATTTTATTTGGATATTTAGTTTAGTTAGCATCACTTTATTCATTTTTTTACCAACGACAAATACAATATTTGTTAAACTTACAACCAACCATCCTTATATGATGGGGTTTCTAAAAACAATGATTTTAGCATCTATGGGTGAAATACTTGTTAAAAGATTTAAGACAGGATTTTATTTTTCTGATAAAGGCTTTTATCTAAAAGCACTTATATGGGGTATATTAGGATTGATGTTTGTGTTTGTCTTTCCATTATTTGATGGTGGTATCAGATATATATTTCGAAACAGAACATTCTTTAACAATCTATTTATGAACTCATTACTCTATGCACTAATCATTAGTGCATCTATGAATTTAATATTTGCGCCAACATTTATGTTGCTCCACCGCATCACAGATGCATATATTGATTTATCTGAAGGATCTATTAAAAGGATAAGTAATATTTCAATAGATCAAATAATTGAGAAAATTAATTTTAAGTTTTTTATCTCTTTTGTCTTATTAAAAACTATACCTTTATTTTGGATACCTGCACATACCCTAACCTTTATGTTACCTCATACATATCGGGTCCTTATGGCTAGTTATTTATCTATAGCTTTAGGTATCTTATTATCTATTAAAAGTAAAAAATAATCATTACTAACATTCATCTTAAAAATGAGAAATAAAAGTCAAATTTTATGTTATAATAAAAAAGATTGTTTCACTTCAAAACCAAGATAATTAAAGGAGTTTTTTATGCAAAATACTATAAAGAAAAAAAGAAGTGCTATGAGTTTACTTAAAATAGGACTTATTATTTTTATTGGCGTTTTTATGATTGTTTCAATGATAACGACCATCATTGTTTATAACAGTCAATTTCCAAGGTATGATCGACCAGATATGACGATACATGCAGGACTCATTTATGAAGATTTAGAAGATACATATCCAAGAACACTTGTAAGTTTTGATTCCGGAAAAAATAAACTTCAAGGATATGTTTATGGTGAAAATAATAATCAAGGCTTAGTCGTAGTTGCTCATGGCATTGGTGGAGGTGCTGATAGTTATCTTCCACAAATTACATATTTTGTTGATCAGGGATGGCAAGTATTTGCTTATGATGCCACTGGTAGTTATGATAGTGAAGGAAAATCAACAAGAGGATTTCCACAATCTTTACTTGATTTAGATAGTGCTTTAACTTATATCAATAGTCAAAGTGATTATGACGATTTACCTATTTTATTATTTGGACATAGTTGGGGTGGTTATGCTGTAGCAAACATCCTTCATTATGATTATGATATTGCTGGTGTTGTCTCACTATCTGCACCTAATAGTGCATCTGAAATCATTTTAGAGCAAGGCGAACAAATGATGGGAGGATTCATCTACACGCAAGCACCGTTTTTATGGCTTTATCAAACTGCACTTTATGGAAAAGAAGCATCATTTAAAGCTGTGGACGCAATCAATAAATCAAATACACCTGTTATGATAGTTCATGGTATTCATGATGAGACGATTTTATATGATGGTAGTGCAATTATTTCTAATAAAGATCGTTTTACAAATCCAAATGTTGTTATACATACATTGACAGAAGTTGGTCAAAGTGGACATAATGACTTATTTAAATCAAAAGCTAGTATAGCTTATATTGATGAAGTAAACATCTTTTATAGAGCTTTATATGATGAGTATCATCAAAACATTCCTTATGACATTAAACAAGCATTTTATGAAACCATTGATAGAGATTTAGCACAAGATGTGAATCTAGATTTAATGGATGATATTCATGAATTCTTTCTTAATAGTATAAATTGATATCAAAAAATCCTAGAAGAAATCTAGGATTTTTTTATGAAATGATTTAAGATAACTAAGTTTGTGGAGTTAAGGTTTCTTCATATCTAACTAAAACATATGATTTATACATACCCCAACTAAAGTTAATGATTTGACCATCTACATAAGGATTGTTGATATCAAAACTAGTTGCCCAACCCTGTGCTGAAGTAATAGTGTTAAGTAGCTTACCATCAAAATCATAAAACCTGAATTTATAATCAGTTTCGGTTGTCCTTGTAATATATAAACCAGGTAACATGATACTAAAGAAATCAGGTACACAAGTTTCATCACCAGTTAATGAGATGATACAGTATTCTGTGCCATTTCTGACAGCGATTGTTGATCCATTAGAAAACAAATTATGGATCTGTGTATAATTAAATGGGACCAATACTTCTCCATGATAATCGATGATGCCATATTTGCCATCATGAGTTGTAATAATGATTTCTTCTTGATAATTAAAAATAGGATTTTGTTCTAGTTTAAATAGTGGTTTAAAATCATAAGTCATCATGTAACGATTTTGTGTGTCATATAAGCGTTCATCGCTAAGTCTTGTGAGTTGGTTAACACTAATACCGTCCATAGAAATCAGTAAATCACCATCTTTATTCATTAGGTGTTTATGGGCGATATCTGATGTGATGATCTGATTTTCTATTTCCATAATTTCTACTTGTGCATATTTTAAAATGCCGTCTTCATTTTTAAAAGGTATGATCGAGTTGATTATATAATCAAGATCTAATGATTTCTTTTGACCTGTAAGCAAGTCGATTGAATAGGTACTTAATATGTATTTATAGCCATTTAATGAGTATGTATAATCTTCTTGGGATTCAGGAACTAAAGTTCTTGTTTGATAGAATATGTGTCCATCAAAAAGAGAATACGCTGTGATATTTGAACTAGAAGGTCTTCTAAACTGTGAGACTAAGTTATGATTTTGATCATATACACTATAGATATCATTTGTAAGCATATAAAAATAGTTGTCTAAACCGTGAGATTTTAAATCTATTAAAGGTAGTGTTTCTTCACCAATTTTTTCTCCAACACTATAAGATTTATCAGAAGTATCAACTTCTGTTCTTTCTCTTGTTTTTAGGTTGATTTCATAAGTTTTCTCTACTGAAGCATAATTTCCAGCTTCTATTTGATCTTGAGTTAGATATCTTATTGTTTCAAAATGTTTTCTTCCAGTATAGATACCTTTTTCATCATATTGATTTTCAGTATAACCAGTTACATTTAATTGAGCATAACGATCTCTATCAATGATTTGTCTACCAGCAATATCGTATATAGTTTTCGTGTTATCGGTATTAGTTAAGTAGATATATGCGCCATTTGCAGGTGATGAGATAATGGAAATTGAATGATTTAATAAGGGAACAATGATTCTATTTTCAGATAATGAAAAGACACCTTGTTCAAAGTCATCATTTCTTACAATTAATAAACCTTGTGTTAAATACTCATTAACTACAATATAGTTAGATAAGTTGACTGTTTCAACTGTTGAAACATATTTATCAGGTTCAACATACGGACGATTAACATTACTTAGAATCATTTCTTGAGTTAAATCAAGTTTGTTATTAGAACAAGCAAATAAAAAGAACGCAAAAAGCACAAATAAAAATATGGTTATTAATTTTTTAGCCATATAATCCTCCCAGATTCGATTGGTATATCATTTTTGATATTATCATCATTTTATCATAAAAAACGGGATGTAACAATCTAAGATTCTAAATAAAATTATAATCTAGTATAACTAAATAAATAAAGAAGTAGTATAATAAAGATAATACAATGCTGTTAATATAGAACAGTAGACACGAACTGAAAAAAGAAAAAAGAAAGAAGAATTAATTGATAATAAAACTACAAAAATAAGTAAAGCATTAAACGCTTTGGATGAGTATGAGTCTATTGTAAAACAAAGAGAGATTGATAGAGTAGAAAGTAGATTCCCTTTCAGTAAAAAATATGAGAGTACAAATGGATCAATACTATGGGTGAAGCTACTATCAATTATTGTCTTCTTTAGTGGCTTATATTTAGGCGGATATTTGACGTATCTTTTCTATAATAGAAAGTGGTATTTACCATTTGGAGATTTTTTTTCACAATTTGGCATGATTGGAATGTTGATTGGTTTACTATCATATTTAGGTGGGGCTATTACATTTTTATTACCTGCTGGTATTTTCTTTTTTATTTCCATTACTTTAAATGGAGTATTAGACATGGCTGTATATGACAGTAGGAAAAACAACGTTGACTCAAAAGTGATAAAAGAAAGAGAAGTAGCTTTTAGTAGTAAAATGGCATCTGAAGATATAATAAATGAAATTGCAGCGTATAAAGAAAGTAAAAGGAATGAAGTTTCTGAATTAAGAGAACAAGTTGAAAAACTAAAAGAAGAAGTCAATGAAATAAACATAACTGTTCAATCAATATATTCCGGTATGATTGCTAACTTAACTCGAAATATTAAACCAGTAGATTGGCAATACATAGACCTATTGATTTACTATTTTGAAACAGGTCGTGCATCGACATACAAAGAAGCTTTAAATCTTCTTGAACAACAAATTGTAACAAATCAAATTGTGAAAAACCTAAGTATTGGTACACAATATATTACTGAAAGCATTAAAAATCTTGGTGGACAGATTAACCATAAGCTTTCTGCAATAGATAGTAAAATAAATGATCTAAATGATGATTTTAAAGGTGAAATATCAAATATTCATAAAGGAATTGATTATACTTGTTCAAAAATTGATGTTTTAAAGTATCAAAATCAAACATTGTATAAGGATTTAGTACAAGCGCAACGCATATCTTCAGAAGAATTAGCAAAAAGCATTTCAAATATGGAGTTCAAAGCTAGGTTTGTCTAATCACAATTGAAATCAAGACCTTAACTAGTGATAGATAGGGCTTCGATTAAATCAAAGCAGGCTAAAAATAAGTTAAGCCTTTTTTTTATCTCTTTAGTTTATAATCGTATTATAAAAATGTATTTACATAGAAGCCTTCAACAATTTGACCAATTTAGTTTAGTAAGATAGTTATATTAGATAATAAGCATGTCATTTGAGTTAGAGTCAAAAACATACTATAATTAGTTTGAATTCGAAATAAATATAAGGTGGTAAATCATGAAGAAATTTGAATTAGGCATTACAACGTTTGCAGAAGTACTAGAAAATCCAAAGACACATCAAAAAGTGTCTTATGATAAGCGCATTAGACAAGTCGTAGAAGAAATCAAACTAGCAGATGAACTAGGACTTGATTTTTATGGTGTAGGCGAACATCATCGAGAAGAATATGCTGCATCTGCTCCACATATGATTTTAGCTGCAGCAGCACCAATCACAAAACACATCAAGCTAAGTAGTGCAGTTACAGTGTTATCAAGTGATGATCCTGTAAGAGTCTATCAAAATTATGCGACTTTAAACGCATTGTCAAATGGACGTACTGAGCTAATGGTTGGTAGAGGTTCTTTTATTGAGTCATTTCCACTGTTTGGATATGAGTTAAGTGATTATCATGAGCTTTTTAGTGAAAAACTTGATTTATTATTAAGTATTAGAGATCAAGAAAAAGTGAACTTTGATGGAAAACATAGAGCACCTATACATAATCTTAAAATTTATCCAAGGACTAATGATTTAACTATTAGTGTTGCAGTTGGTGGAACACCTGAATCAGTCATTCGAGCTGCAAGATACGGACTTCCACTATTTTTAGCGATTATTGGTGGTAATCCTTTAATGTTTAAAGGACTTATAGATGTATACAAAAAAGAATATCTAGCTTCTGGTCATGATCAAGAAAAAATGTTCATCTCTGTTCATTCACATGGATATGTTGCTAAGACCTTTGAAGAAGCTTATGATACCTATTATCCATCAATGGAACAAGCCATGAATTTGATTGGAAAAGAACGTGGATGGAGTAAATATACAAAACAAACATATGATAAAGCTATCGATATGAATGGTGCACTTTATGTAGGTGATCCAAAATATGTGGCTAAAAAGATTATTAACTTAAAAGAAGCGTTAGGTATCAACAGGTTTGCGTTACATGTACCTGTGGGATATTTAGACCATGATTTAGTCATGAAATCAATTGAGTTATATGGGACTGAAGTTAAAAAAATCATTGAGAAATCATATATAAAGTAACCATTTACTAAAGAAAAAGTAGACAAAAGTCTCTTTTTTAGTTAGGTATATTGATCAACTTACTTAGTTCTTATTTTAGCAACGCGTGAATATTTAGGTTGAGTGATATATCTATCTAAATAATCTAATGCACTTTGAATATTACAACTATTTTTCGCCTTTAAAGGTAGGATGTAACCTATTTTTTTCGCAGTCTCATAAGCCTTATCAACTAAATCAGGGACGTGTAGACCAGCCATGACAACTGCATTGTTCATAACGTTTTGTATTCTAGGAGGTTGTTTTACAATCGTATCTTCAATCTTTGATAACATATCAATACCAAAATCGGTTTTTATGTGCGTTAACGCTTCTAATCTAAAATATGTCGATAGTAAAGAAAATCCTGCATATCTTAAATCATCATCATTAGAAAGACACCATGTTTTCAGCAACTCATCATAACTTTTAACTTTTAGAAAAAAATGAGATAAGCCTTGATCTATAATAGGTGATTGATGTGCTCTTTTTACCCAAGAAGTTATTAGACTATTTGTGATTTGATGATGATCTGCAATGAGGGTTGATAACATCATCGTTTCATAAATCTCTTGATCATTTAGTTTTATGGCTAAACCATGATTAATACCTATACCCTTTGCGAGTGCTCTAATATCTTTCATCTTAACACCAATGATTTCTAAAGAAGGATTATCTTTACTATAAATCTTATTAATACGTTCGTCTTTCTTTAGGTTTAATTGTTCTATTATATATTTAATATCCATAAAAATCCCCTTTTAAATAGTTATGCACTTAATTCTAAGTATACTAATGCAAAAATTGCAAGTAACACATAGATTCCAAATAGAATGAGAAGTTTCTTAAGTATAGCAGGTAGACCAATTCTTGTGACTAAAAATAACAAGAAAACAATGTTTGCTACTGGTATGGGTACTATGAAGAATAAAAAGATCCATTCGACTAATGTGAACTGCGTTGATTTATACATTGCATGTCTTCATATCTTTCTTTTTCTTCATTATAGTATATGAAACACATAATCATCAATGATATGCATTATGTCTAATATTTTGTATGATGAAACATCTATTTGAGTAAATTATTGTATAGTTTCTAGGCAGTTATAGTTATTCTTATTAAAAAATGTTAAAATAATAAAAACATAGACATTATAAAAGGGGAGTATATATGCATTTTTTAGATATCACTATTATTTTATTATCACTAGGTTTTATCATTTTTTTATCAATAAATGAAAAAGTGAATAAATTATTTTTTACAATATTTTCATTTATACTATTGATTGTTTTTAGTGCGTATCAAATACTAGATCTTGGAAAGTGGCATTTGACTCCAGTATATATCGTTTTTATAGTATCTATTGGATACATGCAATTTAAAAATCCAAAAAAAATAATTAAAATATCATATATTGTTATATCAACGATGTTAATAAGTTTATCTTTTGGATTGGTCTATGCATTACCTATAGGTGAAATTCCAATGCCAACTGGTGATTACCAAATAGGTAATCAATACTTTATTGTTGAAGATAACGATCGATTAGAATTATATACAGATGATCCAAATGACACAAGAAGATTTGCCTTTAATGTCTGGTTTCCTACAGATGATACTCAAGATAAAAATCTATCTAGATGGATTGGGAATCAATATATAACTAGAGGTTTAGCAAAAAGTGTAGGACTACCTAGTTTTAGTTTAGATCACTTAGTAGATATTAAATCTAATAGCTATTCATGGACAACCATTAGCAATCAAGAAGAAAAATATCCTGTTGTGATTATATCTCATGGTTGGGGTGGTTTTATGAGTCTACATACAGATATTGCAGAAGAGTTTGCAAGTAGAGGTTATGTTGTCATATCTATAGATCATACATATGGATCAGTAGCGACTACTTTTATTGATGAAACGGTTTATCAGAATAAAGATGCATTACCTTCAAGAGATGAACCAAATTTTTTGGATAAAGCAACGCAATTAGTTAATACATATGCAAAAGATGTATCTAAAACGATAGATTTTTTAGAAGAAAAAAATGAAGCGGAGACTGGTTTTTTTAGTGGAAAATTAGATTTGGATTATATAGGATTAATTGGTCATTCAACAGGTGGAGGTGCAGATGTTGCGGTTGCATTAGATGATGATAGAATCACAGCATTAATTGGTCTAGATGCTTGGGTGGAGCCAATTTCAACACAAGAGATAGATAAAGGATTAGATATACCTTCTCTTTTTATAAGAAGTGAAACATGGTCCGAAGGAGAAAATAATATCCATTTAAATTTACTTATTAAAAATAGTATTAATAGTATGTTATTTCAAATCGATGGTTCAACACATGCAGATTTTACGATGGCATATATGTTTTCACCACTAACAAGTGTGATTGGATTTACTGGGTCTTTGGATTATCAATATTTGCTTGATATGCAAAAAGCAGTGATGGTTCCCTTTTTTGAACAACATTTAAAAAATGATGGTGCATTTGATTATACTCAGTTGGATTATGATGAACTAAATAAAATAACTGTTGAATAAAAGTATATGTGAATACGTTGATCTATGGAGAATAAAATGACAAAAATTATAGATGAGAAATACAATGCATTAAAGAAACTATATCAATATCATCAAGATAGATTAAACTTAGATAACATCTTTCATATGATATTACCTAAATCCTTATACATTTCTTTTTTCAATCATTACAATATTGAAAATTCGAAAAGAACAAAAGTTTTACTAGGTATATTAAAAGCACTTATCTTTGGATTCGCTTTTTTGCTTATTTTCACATGGGCTAACATTTCTGATATTCAAACCCTTATGTTTTACCATTTATTTTTCTTATGGGTCTACATTACCTCAATAGCCTATCAAATATATTCTAAAAACGCTTTAAGTAAAAATGATATGTTAATGTTACTTATTGGAAAATATAGGAAGCAGTTATTTATTGATTCTATCAAAGAAAAAATACTTCATAGTTATTTTACATCACTTATGCCACTGACATTGATTTCAGTCATCACATTCATGCTTATAGAGCAATCGATGCAATCTTATATAACTATCTTTGGATTTATACTCTTTCAGTGTGTAGGATATACAATATCAAAATTTGTTATTATGAATCTTTACAAATTGAAATACATAAGATTTAGACACTCATTTTTTAAAGACTTCTTCATGAGTATAGGTTTCACAATAGTAAGCGCAACAATTTATCTCTTGTTTTTATATCCGATGTTTTTTATCATCTCAAATGAGCCGATTAACATCGTCTATCCAACACTATTTTTGTATACGATGATTATCACTGGATTAGGTGGATTTATCTTTAACAAATGGATTGTTAAGTTTGTAGATCTAAATCTAAAATCCATTTTATATCCTAAAGCTATGTCTTCAAAACAAAGCACAAAAGCGAAATATTTCCACACAAATAGCATCGCACTTAAAGGACTAGATGAAGTTGAAAAAGCTATTGCCATTAAAGATCAAAAGATGTTTAAAAGAAGTAATCGCAAAGAGTATTATGGTAGTTATCTTTCTGGTATCATACTGATATTTTCTGGATTTCCTTATGCTTTTCAAGTTCAAGAAACTGAAGATATACTTAGTTTAATTACAATTATTATGATATTTTCAGGCATTGCATTTACCATTCATATGATAGAGACATCATTAATTGGTAAACATGTATCTTATACAAGTGAGCGATCGCTTGTCCTTACCTATCAAAGATTATCGGTTCCAATCAAAAAAATATTTAATGCAAAGTTACGTTTATTTACATATATGTTAAGTCCTATCATTATTTTATACATAGCCTCATTTGGTTTATTATTTATTGAGTTTTCTTTATCTAAGCTATGGATTCTCTTGTTTGGTGTATTTTATTTCTTAGGACTTACAAGGGCAAAATTAAGAAACTACATACACCTAGATACTCAAAATAAAAAAGCATATATTAATGCTTTTGATGCTCAGGCATCTACAACCGGTACAGCGATAGTCATTGGATTTTCTTTTATCTTTTTAGTACCACTGGGTTTTGTCTGGTTTGCTAATCAAATGAATGAAGCATTTGGCATAACAGTTGTTTATATCATGATGATTACACTTAATCTGATCATTTGGATAGTAAATATCATGAATGATCTTCATATTAAAAAAATTCAAAAAGAGGTAGAACAATGATTGATATTAAAAAACTAACTTTTGCATATGATGCATCAACCTATATCTTTGAACAAACAGACATTAAGTTTAATGAAAAAATTACAACGATTGTTTTAGGCAAAAATGGTACAGGAAAAACAACTTTATTTCATTTGATAGCGGAAATATTAACACCTGACTTTGGTGAGATTATCAAACATACTGATGTTATCTTAATTCCTGATCAACCAGTTTTATATGATCATTTAACAGGATATGAATACTTGGAATATATTAAAATATTAAGCCAACATAAATTAGAAGATAAGATTGTTGATTTAGTTGCTTTACTTGAGATGAAAGATCATATGTCAAAGCTTATTCATGAAATGTCTTTAGGTATGAAACATAAATTAGCATTATTAACAGCTATGTTATTAAATTATGAAACATACATGATTGATGAACCTTTGACTGCACTGGATCCTCCATCTCAAAAAGAGATGATCAGGTATTTTAATATGCTAAAAGCACAAGGGAAAACATTAATTATATCAACACATATGATTCATATAGCTTATCAGCTTGCTGATGAGGTAGTCATATTAAATGGAAAAGAAGTCATTAAAATCAAAAATGACTTTAATGACTATCAAGCATTTGAAGATGAAGTTATTAAACATTTTGAGACTAAAACATAAAAAAAAGCACTAAAATTCATCAAAATATGCGTATAAAACATTATATGCTATAATAAGAACAAAAAAAGTGTAAAACTAGGTAGAACATGAACAAGATATTTAAACATAAAAAGTTCATCATTAACACTTTATTGCTAATATTAATCATTAGCAATTTTAGTGTTTCATTTGCTTATTGGGCTAGCCAAATATCAGGAAGTGAAGTTGTATCTGAACCAACTGTTCAAATTGGACAGTGGTCATTTGAAGATACTGCACTTATTGTTCAAACATTTAAAGATGATTATCAGTATGTATTATCACTTACAACTGAAACTGTTGAGATCAGCGATCAACAAGCAGTTGAAGATGCGCTATCAGCATATGGTCTTTTAAGTGATGCAGCAAAAGCTGAACTAGAAGATGAACACACATTATTGCTTAGTTTATTAAACCAAATTTTAGCATTACAAAATAGTATTTACCTAGACTTTGAAGGTTATGTATATGACTCACTTTATACAGGAATCATCAATATAGATGATAGAAATTGGTATGGTAATCAAATTGCAATATCAAATGCACCAGCATATGATGTCTTTATAGATACAAGATCATTAGGTATTAAATCAGGATCTTATTTTGAGTCTAGAGACCTATTTATTAATGGTATTGATAAAATTACACTATATCATGGAGCACTAAACTATAATAATGGCTCAAGTTTCCAATTTAGAGTAGAATATGAACTCGCATCAAATCCTGGAGTATGGAATATTTTACAACAAGGTGGATCTAACTTACTCATTGATGTCATATCAGGAGATCCATTAACCTATACAGAAATTGATGTAAATATCACTGAAGCACTTAACATAAGATTTACGCCTGTCATTAGTAATGCAAATGATTATATCAATTTAGATAACATACGTATTTATGAACATATCACTACAAGCGCATTGGAAGTTACGACATTTAGAACAGTTTATGCTGGAGTATTAGCACTAACTGTTGAAACTGTTGAAATCAGCGATAAAGCAAATATACTACAAGCATTATCTGCATTTAATCTATTAAGCATAGATGCTCAAAATGAATTATCTATTGAAGAAACACTTATCAATGATTTATTAGCAGAAATCACTTATCAAGAAACAATCATTTTAGCAACTGCGAAGGTTGTGATTGCTGAAAATACATTTACGCAATTTGATTTAGATGATGCACTCCTTTTTGTAAATACATTACCAAATGGTGATGAAAAATCTGCACTTTTAGATCGCTTAAATGATGTACAAGACGTCATTGATGAAATACTTACATTTGAGGCGACATACCAAAACGTACTGTTGTTAACTGTAGAAACAGTAGAAGTTAGCGATAAATCAGCTGTTGAGCAAGCACTAACAGCATATAACTTATTAAGTGCGGCTGCAAAAGCTAACTTAACTGATGAAAAAGCATTGTTAGATCTTCTTTTAACAGAGATAAATAGTGAAGTACCAACATCAGTATTAGTAGATGAGTTTAGAGCAAATCATAACGTAGCCTTAGCATTAACTACAGAAACCATCGAACTAAGTGATCAAGCGATTGTTGAATTAGCGTTATCTCAATATGAACTATTAACGATTGATGCGAAAAATGAGTTATCCATTGAAAAAGCATTATTAGATAACTTAATGATGAAGATTGATGAATTAGAAGCAACCCACTTAGTTATTATAGCTGAGAGCACTTACTCACAAGTAGATGTTAATACTGCACAAGCAAAAGTATCACTACTACCTGAAGGCTTAGTTAAAACAGAACTTCAACTAAGAATCAATGAGACACAAGCTATTATCAATTCAATTCCACAGTTTAGAGATAATTATCAAAGTGTTTTAGCATTGACAGTATCAACAGTTAATGTCAGTGATAAAGCAGGTATAGAAGCTGCTTTAGCTGCTTATGGATTATTATCTGAATATGCTAAATTAGAGTTAGCATTAGAACAAGCATTACTAATTGATTTATTAAATGAAATTATTGCATTTGAACAAAGTGAATTTATTGACTTTGAAGCATATACATATGCTGGTGGACTCACAGGAACTGTAGTGATTAATGATCGAACATGGTATGGAAACAATGTCTATATCGATAGTAATCCATCATACGATGTATGGATAGGCACAAGATCGTTAGCTTTAAATACTGGAGCATATTTTGAATCAAGAGATTATTTCTTAAATGGTATCGAAAAGATTACCCTTTATCATGGTGCACTTAATTATAACAATGGTGCTAGCTTCCAGTTTAGAGTTGAATATGAACTTGCATCAAGTCCTGGTGTTTGGGTAATATTACAAGAAGGTGGATCTGATCTACTCATAGATGTTATTTCAGGGGATCCATTAACATTTACTGAAATTAATGTAAATATTACAGAAGCGTTAAACATTAGATTTAGACCAGTTATTAGTACGACAACTGATTATATGAACTTAGATGACATTCGTATTTTTGAGTATCAAACATCAAGTGAAATAGAAGTATCTACATTTAGAGCAGTTTATGCAGGCGTGCTTCAATTAACTGTAGGAGATGTAAGTGTAAGTGATAAAGCAGTAGTTGAACAAGCACTTGCTGCTTACGTACTATTAAGCATAGAAGCAAAAGCAGAGTTAACATCTGAAAAAGCATTGTTAGATAGTTTACTTGTTGAAATTAATAATCAACTGCCAACAGCAGAACTAGTTGACCAGTTTAGATTAGATCATGCAGATGCACTTGCACTAACAGTTTCAACTGTTGGTATTTCTGATAAAGCAATTGTTGAACTAGCATTAGCAGCTTATGATGTGTTAAGTACTGATGCTAAATCAGAGTTAACATCTGAAAAAGCACTATTAGATAGTTTAATTCTTGAGATTCTTGAAACAGAAGCAACGACATTAGTTGAGATTGCTGAAAGTAGTTTTTTACAAACAGATATTGATGTAGCTCAATTGATTGTTAATGAACTTCCTCTAGGAACACTTAAAACAAGTTTACAAAATAGATTAAATGCTGTACAAAATGTAGTTCATGTAGAATTAGCAAAACAAATTATTTTAGACTATTTTGCAGCTAACACTGTATTTACCACAAACATTAATAACAACAATACTAAACAAAATGCATTCTTAGCTAAAGCTAATGAAATTACAGATGGACTTGGAGTAACTATTACAGTAACTAATAGTCAAAGATTATCTAGAACTAGAGCAAGATATACAATTAATGTATCTAAAAATGGAGTTGTAGAGTCTATTTTAGTGACTGTTGATTTTACGAATTAGGTACGTAATATGTCACACATGTATTTAGACAAATCCCATTTCTTTATAGAGATGGGATTTTATTTATTATATTTTGATTATATTTAGTATAATATAATTAACTAAACAGGTTAGGGGGATAAAGATGGATTATAAAAAAGTTACTATTTTGATTTATGCACTCATTGGTTTTACTTTGATGAGTATCAGTATACATTTTGGATTTAAATATTTATCAGATTTAAATCAATGGAGTGGTATTATTATTGGAGCAATCCTTTTATTGATCAGTGGAATTCTCTTTTTTCAAGCAAAAAAAGAACCTAAGTTATATATCTTGTGTTTTGGTTTAAACATGATAGGTGTTGGTTTATCGATGACAACATATTATGTTTTTAAAGCATATCAACTTAACGTTGAAGATTTTATGGTTGCGATTATGCTTTCCTTAGGACTGATCAGTCTATTTAGTTTTTTAACATATGTTAAGTTTATTTCAAAACATATAAAAATAGTTTTGTCCTTGCTTGTTTTAGGTTTTTTTATAGGATCACTTGCTTTATGGTTATCTGTTGATGAGTTTACTGGGTTATCCTTTTACTTTCTAAACGTTGCTTATTTTTATTTAATTGCAATTATGAGTAAAAATGAAAGTAAAAAAGACTTGTATAAAGAAATGGGAATAGTTAGTTTTGGTTCTTTTTTCATTATTAGTTTTATCGTATTAGTCATCTTAAGTGAAGGTGAAGTTTTATAAGGCGTTGGTGAAGGTATAGGAGAGTTATTTATACCTACAAGAAAAAAGAAGTAGTCAATCAAACTCTATATAAAAGGAAATGATTATATGTTAAGTAAGGATCAAACAGTCAGAAAAAGAGATTTAATTTTTCATGTGGAGTTTTTAATTTTATATGTCACTATTTTCGTTATTGCTGGACTTACGTTTTTTTATAGTTATGATACAGCAGGAAGTTTTAACTTCTCGCCAGATTTAAATGTTTATAGTAATGCTATACAAATCTCAGATAACAATGATTTTGAGATTATAAACCAATCACTTGATGTAGAACACTATATTGATGTCACAACGACTTATCAAGAATTAAACATAAGAGATGTATTAAAAAGCGATGGTATGTATGAAAATGATGATGGTTCATTTTTAGCATATAGTTTTTATATAAAAAACACAGGAACAAAATCAATATCCGTTGGGTATTCGTTAAGCTTCACAGAAATCATAAACCAGCTAGATGAATATGTTAAGATAGTAATCATCGAAGATGATCAGGCTTATCAAATGTATTCGAAAAATACAGATAATCAAGAAGTTGACATACATATAAACCAATTTGATGATATGACTATAGTCTTTAGCGAAATTATATATGATTTTAAACCTAATCAAGTCAAATTGTTTCGAATCATCATTTGGTTTGATGAACACACCTTAATAGATGAAGATTTAAATGGAAGCCTTTCATTCGAGTTTGCTTTTTTCATATTAAAAGATGAGTATCAAATTGTGAATAAATATGATTCATCATTAGATGGTGATAAATTGTGGTTTACGATAACAGATGTCTGTTATGCGAATATTGAGGTACATTTTAGAAAACCAAAACAGTAATGATTTTGATCTTTTTTATTGTATTACTCATATCAAGTAAAGGTATAGGTGAGTTGTTTCACATTCAAGAAATAAGAAATTGGAGATTAAACTCTATAAAGAAAGAAATGAGTATATGCTAGGTAATAATCAAATCATAAGCAAAGACAGGGTCAGATTATAAGGCTTGTCTTTTTTTGGAATTAAGAAATTATAATGTTGACCAAATAGAATGCGAAACAACAATAACAAAGTGATATATCACTAAAATTGAGACCGATATCATCTATAGAAAGTGACAATTAATAATTTTTTTATGAAAAAAAGGTATGAAAAAACATGTTTTTGCAACGAAGTACACCGAAAATAAGTTATATAAGTCATTTTTATAGCCAATCAACATAAAAATTTAAAAATTCTTATATTTTATTTGCAAATGAATGCGCTTCCATATTGAAAAATGATTTGATACACTTAAAATATACATACATTTCAAATATTGGAAATGTGTATAAAAAAAGATAGAGGAGAGAAATATGAAAAAGTTATTTGTTTTATTTATGGCAGTCATTTTGACATTTTCATTAGTTGCTTGCAAGGGTAAAGAACTTAGTGAAGTAGAAAAAATTATTGCTGAAGCAGAAAATATGACTTTGGATGAACTATTAGACAAAGCATATGAAGAGTCAAGTAGTGCAAAACTTGAAGGTATTGGAAATTCAAGTCGTGGAGCTACAGCTGGTGAAGCTTTTGTTATTGCTATGAAAGAAAGACATCCTGATTATACAGGTAGTATCAGCTGGCAACAACCAAAAGAAAATTCAATCTTCACAATGCTTGAAAGTGATTATAATAGTCCAAAACCTATTTTTTCTATGACATTGATTCAAGATGGCAGTCAAGTTCAAAGTAAAATGATTGAAACTGGTATCTTAAGAAATTTCATACCTAAAGATTGGCGTGATGCAAATGGTGTAAATGTTGAAGATGATGGTTCACCATTAACTCTACAAACATTAAACAAAGTCTTTATGTTTAACAATTTAGGTTCAAATGCATACAATAATGTTTGGGATTTTGTTAAAGAAGGTAGATCACCAATGTTCATGGGTATTGACTCAGAACCTGTAGGATTCAACTTTTTATTAATGTTAACAAAACCAGAATATGCACTTATAGTAAAAGATGCATTTGATGCATTAGATGCTACAGAAAAAGCATACTTCCAACCTATCGTTGATTCATTAGCTACTAAAGCTACTGATTTAAATTTAGATTCTAATGGCAAATATGCATTAGCTTGGATTAAATTATGGGTTGAGCAAATTAATGTGATTACTGACGATGGTCCTATCATGTCTGAATTGGTAAAATCATCGGCAGTTGATGAAACAGGATTGTTAGTTTATTCTAAGTTACGTTCAATTGAAGAAACTGAGTCATCATCTAAAAATAATGTTACAGTTGCTGCATATCAAGATGAGTTTGAAGGTTTTGGTGGATTTGGATACAAACATTTCTTACAAATTCCAGATACTAGTCCACATCCTTGGACAGCTGCAGCATTCATAGCATATATGGTTACTACAGAAGAAGGATTCCACCCATGGGGTAAAGATATGGGCGGTTACAGTTCAAATCCAACTATTAGATTAGATCATTCAAAAGATGGATATGTTGATAATGTAAATACTTTCCCTGTTAAAAATGACCTAGGCTATGACTGGTGGGTAAACCAAGGTAAACTAATTATTGAAGATCCAGTATATGCATCATCGAAAGCATTTACTGTTGGAGAGTGGATCTCAAGCTTATAATTTTTTAGTGTATTATTAATAAAGGCAAACATGGAGGCGGTTGTATGAGCAAAATAAAATCAAAAAAATCAAATATTATTTTAACTAAAATTAAAACATATTTACAAAAACCTGAACACATTATATTAGTAGTATTTGGCATTTTATTAACACTTGTTACAATTGCCCCTATGTTAACTCTTTTAAATGACACTTTCTTAATTAAACCGGGTAGTTATTCACAGTTCATTACAGGAAAAAGTAGTGGTTATACATTAGTTAACTGGAAAGATTTATTCTTTGGTGAACTTTCAAAATCAAATTTGTATAATCCAATGAAAAACAGTGTACTTCTTGCGGTATTCGCAAGTTTTGGAGCAATTTTGTTCGGTGGGATTTTCGCTTATTTAATCACAAGAACAAATATTGTTGCGAAAAAATATTTAAGTGCAATCTTTATTTTTCCTTATATTATGCCACAATGGACACTAGCAGTTATATGGCAAAACCTATTTAAAAGTAATACTGTAACTGGTGGTTCAGATGGCGTATTTGCTTCATTTTTTAACATTAATATGCCTAGTTGGTGGGTCGCAGGATTATTTCCATCCATCTTAATTTTGGCGATTCATTATGCACCATTTGCATTTATTCTCATTGGAAGTATTTTCAGAAATATGGATTCTAATTTAGAGGAAGCTGCAATTATTATGGATACACCAAAGCATAAAATGTTTTTTAAGATTACATTGCCTATGGTCTATCCAGCAATATTATCAACTGTACTGTTAGTATTCGCAAGTTCTATGGGTAGTTATCCAGTTCCACATTATTTACAACTTGAAACTTTAGCGACAAGATATGTATCACTTGGTGTTAGAAGAGCAGGACAAAATAGTATTTTAGGTGTATTGATGATGCTCTTTGGTGTGATGATTCTAATTATCAACCATAGAAATACAAAAAGTAGAAAAAGCTATACCACTGTCACAGGTAAATCTGGACAGATTAGTGAAGTTAATATGGGCAGAATTTTGAAGTATGTCATTCCATTAGTCTTAGTTATCTTTACATTCTTTACATCAATTTATCCAATCATCGCATTTGCTTTAGAAACCTTCTTACCTAATCCTGGAGATTATAGTTTTATTAGTCATGGAAATTTTAGTTCATTAACAACTAAGTGGTGGACGCACAACAGTATGGAAGAAGTAGGACTTTATGGTCAAATGGGTATTCTTTATAACCGTACGATATGGAATGGTTTTAAAGGGTCATTGATTGTTTCTGGTTTTGCAGCATTATTCGCAGGCTCTTTCGGTGTTTTAATTGGATATGCAGTCAGCAGAAATAGAAGAAACAAATTTGCTTTATATGTCAATAACATGGCATTTCTACCGTATTTATTACCAGCTTTAGCTATGGGGATTGCGTTCTTTACTTTTGGATCGGCTTTAGGCATTTATGATACTTTCTTATTGGTGATCATTGCAGGTACAATCAAATACATTCCTTTTGCTTCAAGAAGTTCATTAAACTCAATGATGCAAATCAGTCCAGAAATAGAAGAATCAGCAATGATACTGGGTATATCATGGCGAAAGCGGATGATGAAAATTATTATACCAATTCAAAAAGCTGCAATAATTAGTGCCTTCTTATTGCCTTTTATTACAAGTGTCAGAGAGTTGACATTATATATGCTCTTAGTGAATCAAACAAAGTTAAGTACAACATTATTAAGTTATTATGATGAAATGGGACTTTACGCATTCTCTAGTGGTATTAACTTAATTATTATTATTTTCATATTAGTTTTGAATTTCGCTGTAAATAAACTTACTGGCGCAAGCTTAGACAAAGGTGTAGGAGGAAAATAGGATGCCTGAAATTATTTTAAAGAACATAACGAAAAGATGGGATGGTTTTTACGCAGTTGACAACCTAAATTTAGTCATAGAGAATAATTCATTTATAACTCTTTTAGGTCCCTCTGGATGTGGAAAAACAACGACATTACGTATGATTGCAGGATTAGAAACACCTACAGAAGGTAGTATTACTATAGATGGTATAACAGTTTTTGATAGTGAAAAAGGTATTAATATACCAGCAAATAAACGTAAGGTTGGATTTTTATTTCAAAATTATGCATTATGGCCAAATATGACTGTATATGAGAATATATCGTTTGGGTTAAAAAACATTAAAGAAGAACTTCCAGTTTATGATTTTGTTATAAAAAATAATGATAGAATGATCGAAATACTTAATCAAATGAACGAGTTCAAAAATGAACTGGATATGTTTATTGATGGCAAGAATGTTTTTGATAAGAAAAATGCGACCATTAAGATTATCGACAAATATCAGATATCAAAATTTACAGCTGAAAAACTTATTAGTTATTATGAGAAAGATTCTTTAGATGTAAAAAAAATTATAACTGACTTACTTAGTGTGAATAACAAAAGGTTAAACAATTATAAAACCGAACAAATTCATGTATCAGATGATTATAGACTCATCAAAGATGGAATGATCATGATGAAGGTTAGAAAACTTGATAAAGAAGAGATAGATTTAAGAGTTAGAGAAGTTTCAAGAGTGGTAAAAATTGGAATGTTTATGGAGCGATATCCAAATGAGTTGTCAGGTGGGCAACAGCAACGTGTTGCTATTGCAAGAACATTAGCTCCTAAACCAAAAGTGTTATTTATGGATGAACCATTATCAAACCTAGACGCAAAATTAAGACTTGAGATGAGAACCGAACTCCAAAGATTACATATTGAGACGAATTCAACATTCATTTACGTAACACATGATCAATTAGAAGCGATGACTTTATCGACAAAAATATGCTTATTAAATAATGGTTTACTACAACAGTATGATCAGCCTTTAACAATATATGAAAACCCAAGCAATTTATTTGTTTCAGATTTTGTAGGTACACCATCAATCAATCTTATTAATGCTAAAGGTAAATTTGATAAAGGAATATTCAAATTATTGATTTGGGATGATATAACAGTTGACTTTGTCTCAAACAAATTAAAATCATATGAGAATTGGTATCAAAAAACACTTCAAGAGATTGAAGTATCAAAACAAAAAGTCTATCAAGTTGAAAAAATTAATAAAGACGAACTATTTGAGTACCCAATTGTAAAAATCACACAGAATTATATAGATATTAAACAACAAGATATTCCTACTGAAAATGATTTTGTTATTGGTGTTAGACCTGAATTTATAAAAATACATGACAAAGGTAAATTTTCTGGAGAAGTATATAGTTCAATGCCAACTGGTATGGAAACAACGATTAGAATAAATATCGAAGACTACATCATAACCGGTGTTGTATTTGGAAATATTACATTTGATATAGGTGCTCCTATTAGGTTTGATATTGATACAGACCATATCCTATTATATGCAAAAAAATCTCAAAAATTAATATGTAAAGGAAAACTAGTCTTAACTTCAGAAAACTAAAAAATGAAACTCAAATTTTAAATAAAAGATAGTGATTTAAGTATCTGTCTTTTATTTTTTACTTCTTAATCAAATTGCTTTTAAGTATAAGTATATATATAATATAATTTGAGGCTTACCTCTTGTTTAAAGCGTTCATATAAGAATAATAATGTTAGTGTGGTGAGTATATGTTAGATTTTAAGGACAATTATATCTTGAAACAGTTAGTGGAAGCAAAATTAATTTTAACTATTCCTGATTTGCAAGAGTTATTAGATACATCTCAAAGGAGTATTTATTATTCGTTAGAACGAATAAATGAATACTTAAGAAGAATAGAACTTCCAACCATCATTAATAAAAGAGGGGTTGGTTTGCTAGTCCATGATAAAGTCATTGACTACTTTAGCATTCATGATCTAACGATTAAAGATGAGTATATTTGCACCAGTAAAGAGAGAAACAATCTACAAGTTTTATATATTTTGGTTTCAAATGACTATATCAATATATCAATGCTTATCGATGAATTTAATGTTAGTAGAAGTACAATTATTAAAGACCTGAGAGAAATTAGACAAATTATAGCTAAGTATAATCTAGTTTTAGAGTTTAACATTGATCGTGGCTATGAAATCTATGGAAGTGAACTACAAAAAAGAAGCCTAATATTAGTCATTAATTCTGATTATAAGTATTTGATTCAACTAAAGTCTATTAACTATTATAATGATAGTGATGTTGATGAACTTATGTCTTTATTTATTCAAGTAGAAGAAAAATTAAATGTTATTTATGTAAGAAACACACTGAATCAATTAGCCGTTTTATTAGCAATCATAAAGCATACAAATCGTCCACATGTTACCCTTGAGAAGGAAGATGATTTACTATTTATTAATACAAAAGAGTATCAAGTAGTTTCAAGTCTTTTTAAAGATTATATGCCAGAAGAAGAGTATACGTATTTAGTTATGCACTTGTTAGCATTAAGAATTCAATATAGCAAAAATACTCGTCAGATAGGTGAAGATAAATATATCAGTGAACTTGTTAACTTTACCATGAATGAATTTTATAATTTGACCCTTATTGATATTAAGCACCAGGATGAACTGTTCCAAAATTTATATACACACATGAAACCAGCATTATTTAGATTTAAGTATAGTATTATTTATAGAAATGAGTTGAAAGACCAAATTATCAATGAGTTTTCGCAAGTCTATAGAATAACAAAAAATATTACTAAAAAACTAGAGAAAATCACTGATTGCATCATTAGTGAAGATGAAATTGCTTATTTTGCGATATATTTTGGAGCGTTGATTGAAAAAGAACAACAAATTGTTGAACACCCTAAAGTATTACTTGTATGTTTGAACGGAAAAGCGCTTGCTAGAAATCTAAAAAAAGAGATAGAGAGCTTTACGAAAGACATCGTGATTGTTGATGCCTTTAGAGAAAGCGATATAGCTAATTTAAAAGATAAAGTTGATTTTATTATATCAACCGAATCACTTAAAGATATTATTACTAAAGCTAAAACTATCATTGTAAATCCAATATTAAATGATCGCGAAAGACATAAAATAATTAATTTTTTAGGGATAACAAATACAAGTGCTTTTAACACTGATATGGTTAAGTCCATAATGAAAGACATTAATGATTACATTGTTGATAATAAAAAAGAAGAAGTAAGAGAAATTATAAAGAATTATTTAAGCAAGTAATTTTTGCTTGTTTTAGCATACATCAAATTCATGAAACGATAGTATTTCAAAGTTACTTATATATACTAGTTTACGTAACGGATATTTGATGACAATAAAATGACTTAAATGCTTGTTTTGAATTAAAATAAGGAGTATAATTAAATTTACTGGCAATCAAGTACAGAAAGGAAAGCATGATGAAAAAATTCATATTATTATTAGTTTTGTTGTTTACGATGCAAATGATGATTGGATGTGAGGATGGCGATATAACATTACCAGAAGATCCAATTAATGAGACTCCAGTTGACGAGGAACCAGTTGACGAGGAACCAGTTGATGAAGAACCAGTTGACGAGGAACCAGTCGATGAAGAACCAGCTGATGAAGAGCCTACGGATGAAGATCTATATTACGAAAACTATTTAGATTTATTAGATGTTCACGGTATGGCAGATGGAGATAAAATCGAAGTCAGTGGTGTGGTTTATTTTCTAACTCAAAATGGCTACTACATTCAAGATAACACATATAATTTGTTTATCTTTACCGATGACACACCTACTGTAGACTTAGGTGAACGTGTAGTTGTAAGTGGTGAACTGACAACATATAGACAAGTAAAACAAATAAAAAATCCTACTATTGTTGAAATTAATGCTAGCGATTTAAGCATCAATCAAGACGTATTGCCTTTTGAGTATGGTGTCACTGATTTATTACCAGGTCATATCTATCAAGTTACCGGTGAAGTCTCTGTAGAGGGCAATTATAATACAATATATTTGAATGATAACAACCAAAAGATTGCTGAAATCTATTATCGTTCCATCACACATTCCATTTCAGCTATCGAGGCATATGAAGGTGAAATCATTACTTTGGATTTACTTTACTATGCAATGGGTGATGAAGTTGAGCGTTATGCATTTCAAGGATCAGATGCTCATATTACCTTATACATTCCAGATCAATCTGTTGCG
>WPCG01092422.1_pt1 | contig 35375 bp, 32 predicted proteins | sample 5403311 | NCBI WGS metagenome assembly WPCG01 (sample SAMN12869467, study PRJNA574797) | sludge metagenome | isolation source: wastewater treatment of Control | place: China:Beijing | collected 2019-05-17
GGCCGCCGCGCCCTTTGCGGCGCCTTTGCCAGGTGCGGCAATGGTGCCGCCGGCGGGCGGCAATGCCGCCTTTGCAGGGGCGGCAAATCTTGCCGCCACGCCGGCCCCGGTTGCGCCCGCGCGACCGGCGAACATGAAGGACCTGGAGCGTGAGCACATCCTCGGCACCCTGCGCGAGTTCGCCGGCTCGCGCAAGAAGACCGTTGAAAAGCTTGGCATTTCCGAGCGCACCCTGCGCTACAAGTTGCAGCAATACCGCGACGAGGGCTACGACGTCTGAAGCGGGCGGTGCTGCGGGCCCGCTACTTGCTAAATGAAGCCTGAGAGATCGTTGCACCCCGTGCCCGCGGCCCGTGAAGCCGTTCTGGTGGCATGGCGGTTGCTCTGCTAGACTGATTGCAAGGAAGCCCGAGACCGGGGAAAGCGAACATGGATACCCGCGGAATTGACCAGATGCTCAACGAGCTGCGCTCGGTGTCGCAGAGTGCCGGCAACAAGCCGGCCACTGCTGGCAACGAGGCGGCCGGTGGCGTCGATTTTGCCCAGGTGCTGCAGAATGCCCTGGTGGATGTGAGCAGCGCGCAGAAGGAAGCGCGCGCGATGGCGGAGAATTTCTCCGCCGGCGACCCCAACGTCAACCTCCAGGACGTCATGGTGGATCTGCAGAAGGCCAGCCTCTCCTTCCAGCAGATGGTGCAGGTGCGCAACCGCCTGGTCACGGCCTATCAGGACATCATGAACATGCCGGTCTGACGGCGTCCGGCGAAGTCCGTGGAAGCCTCCTGTCTTTGCGGTAATTGACTGAAAAACAAAGCACTGCGCCCTTGGGTATCCCAGGGGCGTTTTTGTTTGTCCATCGTATTCCGGCCCTTGTGCGGGTAAAGTTGCGGGTAACGAACGGGGGCGATGCCGCCATGCCCGCTGACACTCCGCCGGCCCATGCCGCTTGAGTTGCCGGTTCGTCGACGGGGATGTCTTTGCCCCACAGGTTCCGCTGCCGTGAGCTGCAACGGTACGTCCTGCGAGGGCTGCCCGTTGACGAAGTACTTTCGCAACTGCCTCGACGTGGGCCTCGTCATCGAGCACTGGCGCCGCCATTACAATGAGGGGCGGCGGCGTGCTGTGCCGGGTTGCCTGACCCCGGCACAGTTCGTTCGGCAGCCGTCAGGCAACGGCCACGAGGCCATTCGTACCGGTCATCGTGGTCCGGAGAACCGCGGCAGGTCAATGCCATTGATGCGGGATGCTGCCTGTTGCGTGCAGTCGTGTCACATGCAGGGGGAGAACGCCGATGAAAACGGCGAAATACATGCACCGGGGACATTCGGATGCCGCCGAGGCGAGGGTGGCGGTGGCGGAGCTTGGCGAACAGGTGGCACAGCCGGACCTGGCACTGCTGCTGTTTTTCTGTTCATCGAATTACGATCTCGATGCGCTGGCCGACGAAATGAACCGCCGCTTCGTCGGCGTGCCGGTGGTTGGTTGCACCACTGCCGGTGAAATCGGGCCGGCCGGTTATCTGAACCATTCGTTGGTCGGGGTCGGCTTCTCGGCGCAGGCATTTACCGCCGAAACCGGGCGTATCGACGCGTTGAGCACTTTCGATATTGCCGCCGGCCGTGCCTTCGCCGAAGGCGTCCTGGACCGCCTTGAGGTACGCCGGGAGGGCGGTAACGCATTCGGCTTTCTGCTGATCGACGGCTTGTCCTTGCGCGAGGAGCCGGTGACGCACGCCTTGCAGGACGGGCTTGGGGCGGTGCCGATGTTCGGCGGCTCGGCCGGCGACGACCTGAAATTCCAGCGTACCTGGATATTCCACGAAGGTCGTTTTCACACCGATAGCGCGCTGCTGTTGCTGCTGGCCACGCCGCTGCCTTTTCGCATCCTGCGCAGCCAGCATTTCGTTGCCGACGGCGAGCGCCTGGTCGTCACCGAGGTCGACGCACCGCAGCGCATCGTGCGCGAAATCAATGGCCGGCCGGCGGTGCAGGAATACGCACGGCTGGTTGGCGTGGCGCCCGAACAGCTGACGCCGGAACATTACGCCAGCTGGCCGGTGGTGGTGATGATCGACGGTACCGATTTCGTTCGCTCCATTCAGCACGCCAATGCGGATGGCAGCCTGACCTTTTATTGCGCGATCGACGAAGGGGTTGTTCTGCGCGTGGCGCACGGTGTCGATCTGCTGGCCAGGATGGAAGCGGAACTCGTCGACGCCGAACGCGAACTTGGCGGTATCGAGGGCATGCTGGTCTGTGACTGCATCCTGCGCAACCTGGAGATTTCCCGCAACGGCAAGAAGGCGGCAGCGGGGGAGCTGTTCCAGCGTTTTAATGCACTCGGATTCAGCACCTACGGCGAGCAGCTCGGCGGCGTGCATATCAATCAGACCCTGACCGGCATCGCCATCGGTAGCGCGAGGGCGGGACATGACTGAGCTGAAGACTTCCGCTAGCGAGGTCGAACTGCAGGCGGAAATCGTCCGCCTGAACAAGGTCGTCACCGCACTGATGAATCATGCCGAACGCGTGGCCGGCAGCCGCCAGGGTAATTTCGGCCTGTTCCAGAACGCGGTGATGCTGGAGAACCAGGTACGTCGTCGCACCGCCGAACTGGAAGCCGCCGTGCGCGAGAATGAGCGCATCAACCGCGATCTGACGCGGGAGCGCGAGGAACAGCGTGCGCTGATCAGGCAACTGGAAGAAGCGCACAAGCAGTTGCTGCAATCCGAGAAGCTGGCCTCCATTGGCCAGTTGGCGGCAGGGGTGGCGCATGAGGTGAATAATCCCATCGGCTTCGTGAACTCCAATCTGAACACCTTGAAGAAATACGTCGCCGACCTGCTCGAGCTCACTGCTGCCTTCGAGGATCTGGAGTCCGAACTGTCAGCGACCGCGGGTGAGCGGATCAAGGCGATCAAGGCGAGGATCGATCTGCCTTTCGTGCGCGCGGACATGCCGGCCTTGATCGACGAATCGATCGATGGAACGTCGCGTGTCCGGCGAATCGTTGAGGATTTGCGCGATTTTTCCCGGGCCGGGGATTCCGAATGGCAGACCGTCGATGTGCATGCCGGCCTGGAAAGTACGCTCAACGTGGTGTGGAACGAAATCAAGTACAAGGCCGAGGTCGAGCGCGATTACGGCGACTTGCCGGAGATCGACTGTCTGCCGTCACAGCTCAATCAGGGATTCCTGAACCTGCTGGTGAATGCCGCACAGGCGATTGCCGTGCGCGGGACCATCACTTTGCGCACGCGTTGCGACGGCGAACATGTATCGATCAGCGTGAGCGATACCGGGAGCGGCATTCCGCCCGAACTCATGGACCGGATCTTCGATCCTTTCTTCACCACCAAGCCGGTAGGCAAGGGAACGGGACTGGGCCTGTCGGTGACCTACGGCATCGTCGAGAAACACGGCGGTCGCATCGAGGTCGATAGCGTACCGGGACAAGGGAGCACGTTTACGATCCGTCTGCCGGTCAGGCGGGGGACATTGACGGCGTAGCGCCGGGGGCTGCCGGCTCGGCGAAGAAGAGGGACTCAAGCTGCCCTCCGTACGCAGTGCCCTCCACAAGCAGAAGCCGCCCGCGGGCGGCTTCTGCTTGTGGAGGGGTTCTATGAACGCCGTGGAGGCATCTCAAAGACCCCGTTCGCGGGCATTGCGGTCGCGCTCGACCTTGAAGATGTAGCGCTGGATGAGGTTGTTGACGCTGTTCGACAGATCGATGAACTCGCACCCGGTGCGCAGCACCTCGACGCCGTTGCGGTTGGTGATGCGAAAGACGTTGCGCACGCGCATGCGCACGCTGACCGGGCCGAAGTCCGGCAGGGTGAGGCGGCAGTTGTCGAACTCCATGCCGGGGCTGAACTCGACATCCTCCGGTGGGACCACCACCGCCATGCCTCCGGCGCTGATGTCGAGCACGCGGGCTTCAATGTTGAAGGGTTCGGCGTCGGGGCGTTCGATGGGGATGGCGCAGATCAGGGCGTGGGTGATCGGCGCCACCAGGCGGTAGTACTCGCGTCGCTGCAGGCGCAGCAGGCGCTCGGGCATGCTGGCACGGAAGGCGTCGCGACCCTCGTAGGTGACCTCCTCGATGTCATCGAGGGGAAACTGGATCTTGATGCCGTCGAGCTGTGTGGCGCACACCAGCTCGTCGGTAGCGGCGATGCGGCGGTTGATGTCGTCTTCCTTGCTGGCGTCGAAAACGACCCGGGTGTCGCCGTCGGTGGTGGCCAGCAGGGCGGTGAGGAAGGACTGGTTGCCTGCGGCCAGATAGGTGGTGACCAGCGAGCGGCGCTCGATCAGTGTGCGCACGATCTGGGCGATCTCGCGCGGACTCTTCAGCATGTACTGCGAAAAATCGTCCGAACGCAGCAGGTCAACACGGGTGTTGTTTTCGGTGCTCATGCAGTGCTTGGGGCAGGCGCATCAGGGTGGACAGTAAGCGTCCGATTCTATCCCATCGCCGGGCGGGCGTTGGCGCGGATGTGGAAAATTGCCGGCCGCCGTCAGGGCGCGCCGCCGCCGGGCAGTGGCAGGCTGAGTTCGGGTGGGGGGGGCGCATCCATGTCGCCCTGCTCGACGCGGTACAGCCAGGCCAGCAACTCGGCCACGGCGACGTAGAGCTGCGGCGGGATGCGTTCGTCGATGTCCACCTGCATCAGCAGGGCCACCAGCTCGGGCGATTCGTGCACATACACGCCGGCCTCGCGGGCGCGTTCGATGATTTCCTGGGCGATCAGCCCACGCCCCTTGGCAACGACCCGCGGGGCGGCGTCGCCGCTGGCGTAGGTGAGGGCGACGGCCTCGCCACGGGGGGCGGCGCTGTCGGCGGCGGCGAAGTCTTCAGGCCTCATCGCGGACCTCCACCACCATGCCGTTGAGCGCCAGACCTGCAGCCTCGAGACGTGTCGCGAGGGCCTCGCGACCGGCTTCTAGGTCGGCGGCGGAGGTCTTGTCGTCGGTCACCAGACGCAAGGCGATGCCGCCGGCGCCAAGGTGCAGGTGGGCGTCCACACCGCCGAGGCGAGGCAGGGTGAGGCGCAGGGTGGTGCGCCATTCGGGGTTGTCGCCGCTGCCGTCGCCTTCACCGTCGCCTCCCGGGTCTTCGATCTGCCATTCGAAGTGCTGACCGGGCCAAGCCTGGGCGTGGACGATGTACTGCTGGGTGGCAAGGGCGTCGAGTTGCTGGTGAACAACCGGCAGCAGGCGTTCGGGGAGCGCTGCCAGCCGTGGTGGGGGCGCGTTGTCGGCGGGTAGAGGAGAGTTGCCGCCGCGTGCGGCGCTCCGTTCGGCCCCCTGGGCGTGGGCTGCGGCGCTGCCTGCCGGGGTTGCAGTGGCGCTGGCACCACTTCCTCCCTGGGCCTGAAGCTGGGATTGGGGCTGGCGCAAGAGGTCGGCAGTATCGACCTTGCCGCCCAGCCAGCGCGCCTGCTGGGACTCGTAGAACAAGCCGCTTTGACCGAGGGCTTGGCGCAGCAGAGGGGCGAGGGGGCTGCCGTTTGCTGGCGGGTTGGGCAGCAGGGGCTGGCCGCCATTGAGCACGGGAGCCTGCGCTGCAGGCTGGCCGGTGAGCAGGAAACTGATCAGGCGGCCGGTGGGGCTGAGATCGGCCCGGGGTGCGGCGGCGCTGCTGGCGGTATCCGCAGCCTGGGCAAAGACGGCGCGCGGGGTGACCTGGGTGACCACCAGTTCGAGGGTGTCGCCGGCTTGCGCGGCATGGGGGAGGGCAAGGGTGATCTGGCGGCCGGCGACGACGGCCTGAAAGCTGCCGTCCGGCAGGGTGCGCTGCAATGCCGCGGTGAAGCGTTGGCCGGGCAGCAGGTCGGGCAGTTGCGACTGGATCTCGCGCGCACGTTGCAGGCCCGGAACCGGTGGTTCGGTGTTGAAGAAGCTTGCTTCGGTAAGCAGGCGGAGGCGGGCGGCGAGGTCGGCGGGGATCATGGTTGCGGCTCGCTGGGTCGCCGGTTCCGCGGGGGCGGCGCCGGTCGCGTGGCTACCTCATGTTGCCGTAGGCCTGCTCGACGCGGCGGGCCTGGCCGGTCTGGGCGAGGAACTTGCGGGTGCTTTCCATCCACGGTAGTACATGTGCGCGCACGGCCTCGTTATCGGCCTGGATGCTGCGCAACAGGGTGATCACTGCGTCGCGGTCGGCATCGTCGACGGCTGCATGCAGGTCGAGCCCGGCACGCATGACGTGGTCGCGGTGGGAGGCAAAATCGCGCTCGCAGGCGGCCAGACGGTCCCAGTCTTCCTGTTCGGCCGCAGTGCGCATCTGGGCGGCGCAGGCCGCCATCTTCTCAAGCAGGACGGGAATGGCCATCGTCGTGCGCCTCAGGCTGCCTGCGAGGCCTTGCCGACCTGGCTGCCGATCTCTTCCCAGGCACTGCGCAACTGGCGCAGCAAGTCGGCGACCTCGTTGAGGGCGGGCATGCTGTTGTGCAGGTTGGCGTGCAGCAGGCGGTCGGTCATGTATTCGTAGAGCGCTTCCAGGCGCAGGGCCAGCTCACCGCCGGCTTCCTTGTCGAGGCTGGCCGAGAGGCCGTTGGCGATGATCTCGATGGCGCGCGAGATGGCCTGCCCCTTGGCGGGGATGTCCTTGCGCTCCATGGCTGCGCTGGCGACGGCGATGGAGGCCAGGGCGCCGTCGAAGAGCATCAGGATGAGCTTGTGGGGGTCGGCGGTGGTGACACCCGTTTCGACTTCGACGCGGGCGTAGGCGGCGGCGCGATTGGAAAACGATGGGCTGAACATGGGGCGTTCCTCGCTGGCGTCACTTCTTCTTGGTGTTCATGGCAGACAGGCTGTCCACCATCTGGGTGATGTAAGAACTGGTGGTCTGCATGCTGGCGATCATCGAGTCGAGCGCCGAGAACTGCAGGCGATAGCGCGTTTCGATGACTTCCATGCGTTGATCGAGGCGGGTGCGCTCGTCGTCGATTGCGGTCAGCGACTTCTGCAGATTGGCGCTGCGCGAGGTGAGTATGCCGGAAGTGCTGTTCAGGTAACCGGAGAGCAGGTTTTCCATGCGCTTGGCAAAGCCGTCGCTGCCGGTGAGCACCTTGCTGAGATCGGCGCTGGCATTGCCCAGCGCGGTATCGAGCTTGCCGTTGTCGAGGGTGATCATGCCGTCGCGGCCGATGGAGATGCCCAGCGAGGCGACGTCACCATCGACGCTCATGCCCAGAATCCTGCCGAGTTCGCTGACCCCCTCGCTCATGCTCTGGCGCAGGGTCTGCATGAGGTTGCGTGCGGTGCTGTCGCCCTGCAGTACACCGGCCTGGTTTTCTTCCTTGTCGCTGCTGGCCGGGACGAAGGCGGTGAGGCTCTTCATCGTCGTCATGGCCTCGTTGTAGGCCTTGACCATGTCGTTGATGGCGGTGCGTGCGCCGGCGTGGTCGTTGGTGACGTTGATGCGGATGCGTTCGCCGGGGGCACTGTCGAAAAGGTTCAGGGTGACCCCGTCGATGAGGTCGCTGATGGTGTTCGAGGCACGGCTCAGTTCGATCCCGCCGAACTTGACCTTGGCATCCTGGGCAGCGTCGAGCAGATCGAGGTTGCTGCTCGGTGCGGCGGTCGAGGCATCGTAGGTGAAGGCGCTGAGGCCGTCGGTGCCGGTCATCGTGAATGCCGCATTGGCACCCTCGGCGCCGCGGGCGATGACCAGTTGGTCGGTGGTGCCGTTGTTGACGATGGATGCGGTGATGCCGATGTTGGCGCCGTTGATGGCGTCGCGCAGGTCGGCGAGCGAGTCCTTGCCCGGCTCGAGGGTGATGGTGTGCGAGGTCGTGGCGGTGAAGGTGGTGACTGCGGCTTCGCCTTCGCCGGTGGTGGTGTAGCGGCCGAGATTGAAGGTCAGCGTGCCGGCCGCGACCGACGGAGCCGCCGTAGCGCTGGTCATCACGCGCTGGCCCTGGGCCATCTGCATGACCTCGACGGAATAGGCGCCCGGCGCCGGGGTGCCGGTGACCGTAGTGCCGAGCACGCTGTCATTGCTGACGGTGGCCTTGACGGCGGTGAACAGCGCCGGGTTGTTCAGTGACTTGAAGGCCGACTGCAGCGAATTGAGCGCCGAGCTGATCAGTCCGTAGGCCGACAGGCGGGTCTGCGCGCTTTCCTGCTTGGCGTCCAGACGGGCCTCGGGGGCACGGCGTTCGGCGGCCACCAGTTGGGTGACCAGCCCTTCGATGTCGAGGCCGGAGCCGATGCCGCTCGAAGTGATGGTGGCCATGGGGGAATCTCCTTGGTCAGACTTCCTGCTTCACCAGCAGGCCCTGCAATTTGTCCAGCGCCTTGGAGATGCGCAGCATCTCTTCGGAGGGAATCTGCTTGATGACTTCGTCGGTTTGCGAATCGACGATCTTCACCAGCACGCGGCCGCTGTCATCGTCGATGGAAAAGGCCAGTTCGCTGGCTACCGGCTGGATGGCGTTGCGCACGTCTTCAAGGGCCTGCTCCAGGGCCTCGCGCGTGGCGGGCTGCGGTGCAGCAGCCTGAGGCTGGGCAGCGCGTTGCACGTCCGCGGCCGCGGTCTGCTGTGCAGGGGCGTCCGCTGCGGCTGCGGCCTGCTGCGCCCTGCCGCCCTGGGGGGGGAGGGGCATGGCCTGCGCGACCGTGCTGACCGGAACGGCGCTGATGGAGGGAGTACTCATTTCGCTCTCCTGATGGCAAAGCGGCGCGGCGGCTGTGAAGCCCCGCGCCGCTGTCCCTATATGTTAGCCGATCAGCCCAGCAGGCTCAGGACATTCTGCGGCAGGGAGTTGGCCTGCGAGAGCATCGCGGTGCCGGCCTGCTGCAGGATCTGCGCGCGGGTCAGGTTGGCCGTTTCCGCTGCGAAGTCAGCGTCGCGGATCCGCGAGCGGGACGCCGAGAGGTTCTCCGAGGTCGCCTGCAGGTTGCTGATGGTGGTCTCGAAGCGGTTCTGCAGGGCGCCGTAGCGGGCACGCTGGGCATTCACCGCGGACAGTGCGGAGTCTGCCATTGCCATCGTCCGGTTGGCGGCCTCGACCGTAGAGACGTCCATCTTGTCCACCGCCTGGAGCTGGCCACCGAAGGTGCCGTTGGTGGTGGTGATGTCGCTGTTGGTGGTGGTCAGCGAGAAGGAGCGGTCGGAGTCGATGACGACCTGGCCGGTGATCCACATCGCATCGCTGCCGCCCCACTGCGAAGCGTCGGTCACGCCAGTGATGGAACCACCGCCGATCGCTGCGTTGGTGTCGTTGGAGGTGTCGCCGTCGATGACGCGGATATCGTTGAGGGAGATATCGACGCCGGCGCCGCTGCCGTCCACCGAGGCGTTGGTGATGCGCAGATCCTTGCCGGACTCGCTGGTGAGCTGGATGCCGAAGGTGCCGTCATCCGCTTCGACGATCTTGGCGACGAAGCCAGTCTTGCCGGAAACGTCGTTGAAGGCCTGCACCGCGGAGGCGAGCTGGTTGGCATTGGTTACGTTGGACCCGGTGGTGCTGCCGCCGATGGTGAAGGACACCGTGGTGTAGGACGACGGATCGGCGTTGGCGGTATCGGTGGCGAGCAGGAAGGTGTAGCTCTGGCCCTGCGTGAAGCCCGCCGACGAACCGGCGCCGACCACGAAGGTGGTGTTGGCGGTGGCGGTGACGCCGGCCTGTGCCTGGTTGATCTTGGCGGCGATTTCCTCGGCGCTGGCGCCTTCGGCGTAGGTGATGTCCTTGCTGCCCAGGCTGCTGGCGATGGTGATGGTGCCGCCGGCGATAGCCGAAGAGCTTCCAGCGCTCGCGGTGGTCAGCTGGCCCGCTGCAGTCGAGCCGCGCACCAGGTCGCCAGTGCCGGACTGGGTGTTGGCGGAGACTTCGAGGCCGCCGATACGGTAGTTGCCGTAGGCGTTGATCTGGAAGTTGCCCGAGGTCGCGGTAATCGTCTGGTTGGCGTTGGCGCCGACCTGGAAGGTTGCCGAGGTAAAGGAGCCGTCGAGCAGCTTCTGACCGTTGAACTCGGTGTTGGTGGCGATGCGCTGCAGTTCCTGGGTGAGCTGCTGCACTTCGGAGTTCAGTGCGGCGCGGTCACCGGCGGAGTTGGTGGCGTTGGCCGACTGCACGGCCAGTTCGCGGATGCGCTGAAGGATGTCGCCGGAGGACTGCAGGGCGGCTTCGGCGGTCTGCGCCAGCGAAATGCCGTCGTTGGCGTTGCGCTGTGCCTGATTGAGGCCCTTGATCTGGGCGGTCATGCGCTCGGAAATCGACAGGCCGGCGGCATCATCCTTGGCACTGTTGATGCGCAGGCCGGAGGACAGACGCTGCAGCGAGGCGTTCAGCGAATTGGCATTCGCGTTCAGGTTACGTTGCGCGGTCAGGGAGGCAACGTTGGTGTTGATGACTTGTGCCATGATAATCTCCTGAATTCAACAGGTTGTTGAAGCGCCAGGGTGGCCGGTAGTGGTGTCTGGCGTCGAGCTTGATGCGCTCTTGAATCCATTAACGGCGATGCTCGGGGAAACTTTAGGGCGCTGTTGATGAGATTTGCTCTGCTTGCGCCAGCGTGCGGCAAGGCCGCCCTCTTGAGGGTGTCGCCCCCTGCTCAGGGCACGGCTTTTTGCCGGTGTCAGAGCCCCTCTGCCCTTGCCCACATTTCTCACCCCGTCCCTACTGCGGATGCCGATACGCTCGCCGTGGCACGCCGTACTCGCTCACGCCGCCTCGACGTAGTGTCAGCTACGCCTTCGGCGCCGCTCGCTCCGTGCGGCGCACCACGACGGCGCCTCGGCCCCCTCGTGACGTGCCAGGGTGAGAAATGCGGGCTAGATGTCCATGAATCGCCTGTACCCCCGGTCGACTCCGTGGGTTCACTCAACGGAAAAAAACAGGGGGCACTTGAGGCCCCCCGTGAAGCGCTGCGGCTGTGGCAGCAGCGGGCACTTATTGCAGCAGGCTGAGAACCTGCTGCGGGATCTGGTTGGCCTGGGCCAGCATGGCCGTGCCAGCCTGCTGGAGGATCTGTGCGCGGGTCAGGTTGGCGGTCTCGGCGGCGAAGTCGGCGTCGCGGATGCGCGAGCGTGACGCCGAGAGGTTCTCCGAGGTGCTCTGCAGGTTGCTGATGGTGTTCTCGAAGCGAGACTGCAGGGCGCCATAGCGCGCGCGCTGGTTGGTGACCGCAGCAAGTGCCGAATCGACGATGGCCATGGTGCGGTTGGAGGCCTCCACCGTCGACACATCCATCTTGTCCACTTGCTGGAGTTGGCCGCCATAGGTGCCGGCGGTGATGGCGATGTCGTCGTTGGAGGTGGTGAGCGCGAACGAGCGGTCCGAGTCGAGGATCACCTGACCGGTGATCCACACCGAGTCGGCGGCACCCCACACGGTGGCGGTGGTCACCCCGGTGATCACCCCGGCGCCCATCGCCGCTGCGCTGTCGTTGGTGGTGTCGCCGTCGATGACGCGGATGTCGTTGAGCGAGACGTCCACCCCCGCACCGCTGCCATCGACCGAGGCATTGGTGACGCGCAGGTCCTTGCCGACCTCGCTGGTCAGCACGATGCCCAGGGAGCCGTCGTCGGCCTCGACGATCTTGGCGACGAAGCCGGTCTTGCCGGAAACGTCGTTGAAGGCCTGCACCGCGGACGACAGCTGGCTGGCGTTGGAGGTCGCCTGGCCCACCGCCGAGCCGCCGATGGTGAAGGCCACCGTGGTGTAGGAGGACGGATCCTGCCCCGCGACCGTGTCGGTGGCGAGCAGGAAGGTGTAGCTCTGGCCCTGCACGAAACCGCCGTTGGCGATGTCGCCGGCACCGATCACGAAGGCGGTATTGGCGGTGGCAGTGACCCCGGTCTGGGCCTGATTGATCTTGGCGGCAATCTCCTCGGCGCTGGCACCATCCATATAGGTGATGTTGCTGCTGCCCAGGCTGCTGGAGATGTTGATGGTGTTGCTGCCGGTGCCGCTGCCGATGCCGGAGCTGTTGCCGGCCGCTGCGGTAGTCAGCTGACCGTGGGCGGTGCTGCCGACCAGCAGGTCACCGACACCGTTGGGCGTGTTCGACGAGGTCGACAGGCCGCCGATGCGGTAATTGCCGTAGGCATTGGTCTGGAAGTTGCCCGAGGTCGCAGTGATGGTCTGGTTGGCGTTGGCGCCAACCTGGAAGGTCGCCGAAGTGAAGGAGCCGTCGAGCAGCTTCTGGCCGTTGAACTCGGTGTTGGTGGCGATGCGCTGCAACTCCTGGGTGAGCTGCTGCACTTCAGCGTTCAGCGCGGCGCGGTCACCGGCGGAGTTGGTGGCGTTGGCCGACTGTACGGCCAGTTCGCGGATGCGCTGGAGGATGTCGCCGGAAGACTGCAGGGCGGCTTCGGCGGTCTGCGCCAGCGAAATGCCGTCATTGGCGTTGCGCCGCGCCTGATCGAGGCCGCGGATCTGCGACGTCATGCGTTCGGAGATGGCCAGACCGGCCGCATCATCCTTCGCGCTGTTGATGCGCAGGCCCGAAGACAGGCGCTGCAGCGATGTGTTCAGCGAGTTGGATGTCCCATTGAGGTTGCGCTGCGCCGTCAGCGAGGCAACGTTGGTGTTGATGACCTGTGCCATGTTCATCTCCTTGCATGCCGTTATTTCGTTGTGCGTGTTGGCGGATGTTTGGTTTTGGGATTCCGCCGCCGATCTTGCTTGCCACCCCTTCAGCGAGAAGCGTGCCAGCTTCTCGTCTGGGCAGGATCGGGTCGCCCTGGCAGCGCCTCAAGGATGTGTGAAGAGTGTTTTTAAGCGATTGAAAAATAAACGTTTAATCGTGCTTCATGGAGTTGGTGAGCGCGCTCTTAAAAGGCTTTGTCATGCGTGGAGATATGTATTTCGCGTTGATCTTGCGCATGCCCGCGGCGCTTTCTGCGGCAAGGAAGGCAGCAGGGTTTGCCGCCAGCCTGCTGTCCGGCATGCTGCCGGGCGGCAGGATTTGCCGGCGGCATGTCCTTGCCGTGCAGGCGTTGCCGCTGCAGCGGTTGCAGTTGCCGGTGAGTTTGTCCGGGTGCCCTTTTGCGCCTTGCGATGGCAGAATGCACCGGGAGCCTGGCTGGTACGTTGCCGGCAGCCATTTGTGGGAGGGTGGTGTTACCGATGGATGCAGTGCAGTCGATCTACCAGGAAGCCGTAGCGGCCCAGCTTGCCGGGCGCATGGAAGACGCCAAGGTGGCCTATCGCAGGTTGCTGGAGGAGGTGCCGGATCATCCCGAGGGGCATCACAACCTCGGTTTGTTGGCCTATCAGGAGGGTGAGGTCGACCAGGCTCTGGAGCATCTCATGAACGCCGTCGAGGCGCGCCCGGGTGAGGCCGAGTTCTGGCATTCTCTGATTGGCGTCCTGGTTGCGCTGAGTGCCTTTGGCCACGCTCACAATGCCCTTGAGCAGGCAGGTGCAGCGGGGATAGCGGCTGAAGAGCTGGAACGCATGCGGCAGTGCATTGCTGCGGCTGAGGTGCCTCCGCCGCTTGATACAGCTCAGCCGGTACAGCTGTCGATCGACGGTGAACACGAAGAGATTCTTGTCGCGGTGCAGCGCATCCTTGCGCGCAGCAGGTCACAGAAGCTCAGCGGCAAGAAGGCGGAATTGCGTGGCCGGATACCGGAACGCAAACTCATTGACCGCATGACCCGTCTCTTCAATGCAGGCGATCTGCAGGAACTGGAGAAGCTGGCGGCGAAGCTCACTCGCTCCCATCCCCTGCACCCTGGAGGGTGGCATTTCCTCGGGATGGCATTGATGCGTCAGGGCGAGCGTCTGGAGTCCCTGCGCGCTCTGGTGAAGGCCAACGAACTGTTTCCGGGCGATGCGCAGATGCTCGACCATCTGGGGACGGCGCTGACCGCGTTCAATCATGTTGCCGAAGCTGCGTCACTCTTCGAACTGAGCCTGGAGATCCGGCCGGAGAAGGTCGATACCCTGGTGCGTTACGCCAACCTGGCGATCACCAGCCGGGACTTTCTGCTTGCCGAACAGCTCGCCCGCCGGGCGGTTGCGGCGGCGCCAGCCAGTGCGATGGCGTGCCGGATTCTGGCGGTGGTCTGCCTGCATACCCGGCGCTCCGAGGAGGCGTTGCCCTACCTTGAAAAGGCCATTAAGGCAGACCCTAAGATGGGGGATGCCTACCAGGATCTGGGTTATGCCTACTTCAGTCTGGGGCGGCTGGATGATGCGATCCGCACCAGTGAATTGGCGGTCGAACGCAATCCGGGCAGTGGTAATGCGTTCTCCAACCTGCTGTTCTTCATGACTCATGACCATCGTCTGTCACCGGAGGCCGTGTTTCAAAAGCACGCTGCGTTCGGGCAGCGCTTCGAAGCCCCATTGGCCGGCACGCTGCGCGAACACGAGAACGACCGCGATCCTGAGCGTCGCCTGCGCATCGGATTTGTTTCGGCCGACCTCCACAACCATGCGGTGGCACACTTCATCGCCCCGGTCCTGGAGCATATCGATCGCGAACGCTTCGATCTCTTCGCCTTTCACAACTCGGTGAAGTTCGACGAAACCTCGAAGCGGCTCAAGAGCATGTTCAAGTACTGGGTCTCCGTTGCCCATGTATCGGACAAGGATCTTGCCGAAATCATCCGCGCCTGCCGCATCGACATCCTCGTCGACCTGTCAGGGCATACCGCGGGCAACCGTCTGGTCAGTTTTGCGCGCCGCCCGGCGCCCCTGCAGGTGAGCTGGATCGGTTATCCGAACACCACCGGGCTGACGGCGATGGACTACCATTTTGCCGATCGCTTCAATTGTCCCCCGGGACGCTTCGATCATCTTTTTACCGAGAAGGTCGTTCAACTGCCGAGCAATGGGACGTTCGAGCATCCCCGGCAGAGCCCTGAGGTGAACGATCTGCCGGCACTGCGCAATGGCTACCTCACCTTTGGCAGCTTCAACAGACTGGGCAAGGTGTCTGATATCACCTTCGACCTGTGGGCGAAGGTGATGCATGCGTGCGCGGATTCGCGCATTCTGATCGGTTCGGTGCCGTCCGATGATGCCGCCGCGGCAGTGCGCGAAGCCTTTGCCAGCAGGGGGATCTCCGCCGGGCGTCTGCGCTTCGAGGCGCGCAAGCCAAGTCACGAGTATCTGGCCCTGCACCATGATGTCGATATCGTACTCGACACCATTCCCTATCCGGGGGGCACCACCTCCAACCTTGCCGTCTGGATGGGCGTGCCGGTGCTGACGATGGAAGGGCATTCGCGTATCGCCCATGGCGGCGCGGGGGCGATGCGTCGTATCGGGCTGGATGAGTTCGTGGCGTGTGATGAGGCCGATTTCATTGCCCGTGCCCGCCATTTCGATCAGCAGCGCGAGTTGCTTGCCGGGATCCGCCGTGGGATGCGCGAGCGCATCCGGACCTGCCCCTACCGTAACACCGACTTCGTCACACGAGGCCTGGAGCGTGCGTTCCGCAGCATCTGGCGGGACTGGTGCGCGGGAAGACCTGCCACCAGCCGGGTGATACCCGAGCAAGACGGGTGAATGGCGTGGTGAGCCAAAGATCGGTGCTGTCGTCAACGGCGGATGATGGCGCGGCGCATTGGGATGAGCGCGCGCGGTTGGCTTACGTTCACCGTGGCGAGCGTATCTACACCATCACTCCGGTGCCGTTTTACCTGGCGCGGAGGGCGTTGTTGCTCAGAGTGATGGATGAGTATCTGCCTGCGCGTGGCCGGGTGTGCGATTACGGTTGCGGCGATGGTTGGTATCTGCGCCATTTTTCTGCCAACCGTCCCGAGTTGGCCTTCACCGGCGTGGATGTCTCGGCGGAAATGCTCCGCCAGAGCGCGGAGAAGGTTCCCGGAGCGACCCTGCATCTGGCAGCAGAGGACTGGGGGGGCGATTTTGACCTGATCTACTGTCTGGCTGTGCTCGCTCATGTCGACGACCAACTGCTGGGGGATATCCTGCGTTCCTGGCATGGGCGCTTGCGTCCTGGCGGGCGGGTGCTGATCTTCGAGCAGGTCGGTGCCTTCCCCACCCGTGGCCCGACCTATGTCCGCCGCACTGCTGCCGAATATCTGCAGGCCTTTCAGGCGCAGGGCTTCGAGCCTGAGTCGGCGAGGCGGATCAGTTTCGATGTTCACCGCTGGTTCGAGCGTTTCATCGCCAAGCCCATGTATGCACGCTGCTATGCCGGAGAAAACGACACCACACGTCGTCTGGCGGCAAACCGCTCGGCGATGTTCAGGACGCTTTCCCGACTTGCCGTTGCATTGTCGCCTTTTCCGCTGCGACGCAATCTGCAGGGTTTCGGCAACGCAGTCATGGTGTTCCGCAAGAAAGGGGTGGCACAGTGAGCGCGATTGCGGTGCTGGGCGGGGGCAATGGCGGACAGGCACTCGCCGGCAGCCTCGCCAGCCGGGGCATGAGCGTCCGTCTGTATGCGCGCAACCTCGACAGGCTGGGGGAGGTGGCGCATCTGCGGCGAATTCGTGGCTACGGGGTGGAAAGCTGGGAAGGACAGTTGTCGGTGGTGACCGACGATCTTGCCGAGGCCGTTGCGGGTGCGGAGGTGGTTCTCGTTGTCACTACTGCCGATGCGCACGGAGAACTGGCCGCGCGTCTTGCTCCACTGCTGCGCAGCGGGCAGTTGGTGGTGCTGAATCCGGGGCGCACCGGTGGTGTGCTCGCCTTTCGCGAAGTACTGCGTCAGTGCGGCAGTGCGCCGGTCGTCGTCGCCGAGGCTCAGAGCCTGGTCTATGCGTGCAGGCTGGAGCGTCCGGGTTTCGTCAAGCTGATTGGCCGCAAGGCCAGGGTGCCCTTGGCAACCTGGCCGGCTGCGGATCTGGATGTCGCGCTGGCGCGGCTGCATCCTTTGTTCGATTGCTTTCACCCCGCCCGCAGCGTGCTGGAGACCGGTTTTGCGAACATGGGGGCCGTGCTGCACCCGTCGATTACCCTGCTTAATGCGGGAACCATCGACCGGGGGCAGCGGTTCTTTTTCTATCACGAAGTTACCGAGCGCATCGCCGGGTTGGTGGCCCGTCTCGACGAGGAACGTCTGAGTCTGGGCAGGGCCTACGGCCTGCAACTTGATTCGCTCCAGGCGTGGATGCTGAAGGCTTATCCGCAGACCCATGCGTTGACGCTGGCCGAGCAGATGCGCACCAGTCCCTCTTATTACGACATTCTCGCGCCTGGTCAGCTGGATTCCCGGCTGCTTACCGAGGATATTCCTACCGGCCTGGTACCCTTTGAGGAGTTCGCCGCGGCTGCAGGGCTGACCCTGCCCGTGACCCGGGCCTTGATCGATCTGTCGTCGGCCATCCTGGACAGGGATTTCCGTGCCGGCGGTCGCACTTTGGCCAGCATGGGACTTGCTGGCCTCAGCGCCGGGGAGATTCGTGCCGTGCTTGGAGCGGACTGAACATGGCCCTGGTGCCCGGTGAGGTGTTCGGCTTCCTGCGCCCTGCGCTCGATGCCCATACCCTGGGGGTCAGCTACGTCGCCCGCCTGATAGAGGACTGTGGCTACGGTTGCGTGATTGCCGACCGCGAAGTGGTCACGCTGGTCGGTGACCTCGCTGCCGAGTCCAGTGCGGATGCCTTGATGGCGTGGATCAGGGCAAAACGGATCAGCCGTCTGGGGTTCAGTTTCAGGCTCGACCCGCAGATGGCACTGGCGAGCTTCGGCCGTCTCTACCACCTGCTGCATGTACGCCACGCCTTTCATGACCAGGGCGGGCAGCTACGGGCAATCTACTTTGCCGGTTTGCCTGAGGCCTGCAGACTGGTAGAGGGGGAGTTCGGCGTACGGGTGCTGACCTTCGAAGGTGACGAGACTGCAGCGCAGACGCTGGCCCGCCTGGGAATTCCCGTGGAGCGGATGCCGGCCTTCCTGCAGCGCGATTCCCGTTATGACGACGAGCGGCTGCGCTTTGCCCGCAATGTCCTCGACTCCTCCATGCACCTCGCCGTCAAGCCGGTCGATCGCTCCGCTGCGCCGGCATATGGCAGCCGCGCGGAGCACCTGCTCGACCGCATCGAGCATGGCCGCCGCCACGGCTTGCCTCCGCTGATGCGCGCTCATGTGGGTCCTTACGGCATGCCGCGTGCCACGGCGGTCGCCGAGTTCCTGCAATGGACCCGCCGCCTTGCTGCCGGGGGGATGCTCGATATCCTCAGCATAGGGAGCTCGCAACTCACCCAGTCGATGTTCGGCGAGGAGTGGGGAGAACGCCCGAACGGCGGTGGGGTACCGATCAATACGGAGGAAGAGTTCCGCCAGGTCTGGGATGCGGCGCGTCCGATGCTGGTGCGCACCTATGCCGGAACGCGCCGCATCCGCAGATTGGCGGAGATGTATGAGCGCACGCTCAACACGGCCTGGCATGCCTTGTCGTTCTGGTGGTTCTGCCGTATCGACGGGCGTGGCGACAACAGTGTCTATGACAACCTCGTCGAACACTTCGATACTGTCCGCTTCATTGCGGCCAGCGGCAAGCCTCTGGAGGCCAATGTACCCCACCATTTCGCCTTCCGCGGTGGCGATGATGTGACCTACGTGCTTTCTGCCTACCTTGCAGCCCGTGCGGCCAAGAATCTTGGGGTACGCTGCTTCGTGCTGCAGAACATGCTCAATACGCCGAAGTACACCTCCGGCCTTGCCGACCTGGCGAAGGCGCGGGCCTTGCTCAGGCTGGTGCGGACGCTGGAGGACGGCACCTTCAGGGTCATTCTCCAGCCCCGCGCCGGTCTCGATTACTTTTCGCCCAAGCTTGACCGTGCGCGAGTCCAGTTGGCAGCATCGGCCTTGATGATGGATGACATCGAGCCTTCAGTCGTCGATAGTCCGCAGATCATTCACGTGGTCAGCTACAGCGAGGCTGCACATCTGGCCGATCCGCCGGTGATCGAGGACAGCATCCGCATCGTCCGTGCCGCGCTGGAGGCTTATCGTCGGGCGCGTGCGGCAGGGCAGGAGGCGGTGTTCGGGCACGATGATCACGTCGAGAGGCGTACCCAGGCCTTGCTCGACGACGCTCGCGCGGTGCTTGGTGTGATCGAAAGGGAGATTGCCGAGCCGTATACCGCGAGGGGTTTGTACCGCATCTTCGCCGCGGGCTTCCTGCCCGTGCCCTATCTGTGGGAGGAGCGCGAGGAGTTCAGGTACGCCACGGCGTGGACGACCGCCTTGGTCGACGGTGGGGTCAGTGTCGTCGACGAGCACGGGGTGCCCATCTCCGCCCGCGAGCGCGCAGAGATCGCCGCCTCCAGACTGCCGTGGGTGTCTCCGCCGGAGATGCAGTGAATACGCCTATTGCGGACGCAGCAGCATGTCACGGCCCTGCGGGTCGAGTACGCGGATACGGGCAAAGAGCTGATGCAACGCCTCCTGCAATCCCTTCTGGTCCTTGCTGCCGACCAGTATCCCGGCGACCCGGTTGCTGCTGTTGAGCGCGGAGCCGATTTCCATGCCAGCGGTCTTGGTGGGGAAGTAGTCGACGATGACCCCCTCGGCCTTCAGTTCAGCGCAGCCTTCGAGGGCTGCGAAAACACCCGGCTGGGCGTAAAGGTATTGCATCGCCAGCAAGGGTGATGCGGGGAGCGCAGGGAAGCACCGCGGCGGCGTCGGAGCTTGCTTGCCGAACAGGGTGTCGATGTAGGCCTCCATGACGTCGTAGCCCGTTGCCGCCTTGATATAGCGGTGCTTGGCACCGCCGGCGATGCGCGCGCTCAACTCCAGGACGTGCAGCCCGCCGGGGCCGAGTATGGCCTGGACGATCATCGGTGAGTTGTCTATGCCGAAGGCGCTGGCGAGCCTTGCCACCATCTCCTCAATCCGCGAGGACTGTGCGCAGGCCGCGGCAACGGGCTGCACACTGCGGTGGATGGGAAACGCGGCGGCGGCGTTGGCGAGCTTGTGGGATTCGCTGACCATCAGGACGTGGGCCTGGCCTGCGACCACGAAGGCATCGATCGACAGCTCGCTGCCTTCGATATAGTTCTCGCAGATCACCTCTGCACTGCGGCTGGCCGAGAGGGCGCTGGCAAATGCTTGCTGAAGCTGTGCGGCATTGCGCGCCAGGGTGACGCCCTTCGAGCTGTTGCTGTCGACAGGCTTGCAGACCACCGGAAAGCGCAGCCCGGCTGGCAGGGACAACGGGAGAGTGCGCAGGACCGCCGCAGCCGCGGTGGGAATGTCCGCGTTCAGCAGGACTTCCTTCATCCAGCGCTTGTTGGTGAGTCGGCGCGCGGCCTCGGCGTCGAGCGGAGACGGCAGACCGAGCTCATCGCAGATCTGGGCGACACAGAGTAGTGCCTGATCGGTACAGGCGGTAGTCAGCAGGGAGGCCCGTTCTTCGCGAACGATGGCGCGTACGGCATCGATGTCCAGCGTACTGCAGCGGTGATGAACGTTTGCATGCGATGCTGCCGGTGGATTGTCGTGGTAATCGATCAACGCCACCCGCCAGCCGCGCCTTCTGAGGCCGTCAATGAGGTCGATCTGGTCGAAGCCGCCGGCGAGCACCACGGCCGTGCCGGGAGAGGGCGCGCCATTCCGGACACTCATGCTGTGATCCCTGCGGAGCCTGGTGTTGCGAAGGAATTGCGGATGATGGCGATGATCTCGTCGACTTCGGCTTCCTCCAGCGTCGGGTAGATGGGCAGGCAGATGACCTGGGCCGCGATTTCGGCGGCATTGTGCAGGCGCCCGGAGTGGGCGCTGGGCAGGCCGCGGTACATCGGGAATGTACTGATCAGCGGGTAGAAGTAGCGCCTGCCGTGGTAGCCGTGGGATTTCAACGCGTCGTAGAGCGCGTCGCGGCTTACCGGGTGTTGCGGGGAGACCAGAATCGGGCAGTAGGCGTGATTCCATGTCACCCCCGGAGGTGGGGAGACCAGTCTCAGGGTCGGCAGGTCAGCCAGGGCAGTGGCATAGCGCCTGAAAATGGTCGCCCGCCGTGCCAGTGCCGAGTCGATGTGACGCAACTGCAGCAAGCCCATCGCCGCCTGGACCTCGTTCATCTTGCCGTTGATTCCCGGCGCGACCACGGTGACCTCATCCGCGAAGCCGAAGTTCTTCAGGTAGTCGATGCGTTGCTTGATCTTGGCGTCCGGGCAGATGATGGCGCCGCCTTCGAAGGTGTTGAAAACCTTGGTGGCGTGGAAGCTCAGGATGGAGAGATCGCCGTGGCGCAGGATGCTCTGGCCGTCCTGCCTGACGCCGAAGGCGTGGGCGGCGTCGTAGATGACTTTCAGGCCGTAGGTGTCGGCGATGCGTTCGATGCGCTCGACGTCGCACGGGATGCCGTAGCAGTGCACCGGCAGGATGGCCGTGGTGGCCGGGGTGATGGCTTCCTCGATGCGGTCGGGGTCGAGGTTGCAGGTGTGCGGGTCGATGTCCACGAACACCGGTTTGATGTTGTTCCACAGCAGTGAGTGGGCGGTGGCGGCGAAGGTGTAGGGGGTGGTGATCACCTCGCCGGTGATGCGCAGTGCCTGCAGGGCGGTGACCAGCGCGAGGGTGCCGTTGGCGAACAGGCTGAGATGATCGACGCCGAGGTAGCGTGCGAGCTCGGTTTCCAGCTGCTGGTGGAAGGGGCCGCCGTTGGTGAGGCGCTTGCTCTCCCAGATCTGTTCGAGATAGGGGATGAACTCTTCCAGCGGTGGCAGGTAGGGCTGGGTGACGGTGATCGGTGGGGAGGGGGGCGTCATGTCAGTGCTCCACGTGGGCGGGGAGGAGTTCGCGCAGGTAGGTGCCGTAGCCGGAACTGAGCAAAGGGGCGGCGAGGGCTTCGAGTTCGTCGTCGCTGATCCATTTCATCCGCCAGGCGACCTCTTCCGGGCAGGCGATCTTGTAGCGCTGGCGTTTCTCCAGGATGGCGATGTACTGGCTGGCTTCAAGCATCGATTCGTGCGTGCCGGTATCTAGCCAGGCGTAGCCGCGCCCGAGGGTGCGGACTTCGAGGCGTCCGGCGCTGAGGTAGTGGCGATTGATGTCGGTGATCTCGATCTCGCCGCGCGCGGACGGCGGGGTGTGGCGGGCGATGTCGACGACTTCGCCGTCGTAGAAGTACAGCCCGGTGACCGCGTAGCGGCTGGAGGGGCGGGTGGGTTTTTCTTCCAGGGCGGTGGCCCGTCCGTCGCGATCGAAGCTGACCACGCCGTAGCGTTGCGGGTCCTGAACCGGGTAGGCAAACACGGTGGCGCCGGCGGAGGCCGCCGCGGCGCTGCGCATCAGCGCCGGCAGCCCCTGGCCGACGAAGAGGTTGTCGCCGAGGATGAGGGCGCTGGGCGCTCCGCCGATGAAGCCTTCGCCGATCAGGAAGGCTTCGCCGATGCCGCCCGGGCGGGCCTGGGTGGCATAGCTGAGGGCTATTCCCCACTGACTGCCATCGCCGAGCAGGTGCTGGAAACGCGGGGTGTCTTCGGGGGTGGAGATGATCAGGATGTCGCGCAACCCGGCGAGCATCAGGGTGGTCAGCGGATAGTAGATCATCGGCTTGTCGAAGATCGGCAGCAGCTGCTTCGACATCGCCCGGGTGGCCGGATAGAGGCGGGTGCCGGCGCCGCCGGCGAGGATGATGCCCCGATGTTCCATCACTGCCTTCTCCTTCCAGTGCGGATATGCGGCTGTTCTTGTTGCACCGGCGCCCGGGTCGGGGCCGGTGAGAAAAACGTGCCTGCATGCAGCTTAGCGCATGGCCACCGCAGCGGTGATCGGGATAGCGGGGCGTTTGACGCGCTATTGTGCGTTTTGCCTCAGGGGGCGGCGATCTCGACGCGGTTCTTGCCGGCCTGCTTGGCGCGGTACATGGCGTCGTCGGCGCGCTTGAGGACGGTGTCCATCGACTCTCCGGGCTGCCACGCGGAAATGCCGGCGCTGAAGGTGATGAACACCTTCTGGTTGTCGGCGAGGAAGAATTCCTTGGTGAGCTGGCGCTGCAGGCGGGTGAGGGCGGCGGCGGCCTCGGTGAGGTCGGTGTCGGGGTAGAGCAGGATGAACTCCTCGCCCCCGTAGCGCGCCACGGTGTCCTGCGGACGGAGGTTGTCGCGCACCACGCGGGCGAGGTGGATGAGGGCCTCGTCGCCGGTGTGGTGGCCGAGGCTGTCGTTGAGCCTCTTGAAATTGTCGATGTCGAGGAGGGCGACGCTCAGTGTGCTGCGGTGGCGGCCGGCGCGACCGGCCTCCTTGGCGAACATCTCTTCCAGGCCGCGGCGGTTGAGAACTCCGGTGAGGGTGTCGTGGGTGGCCTGGCGGCTGGCCTCGTCGAGCTCGCGCTGCATGGTGGCGATGCGTTCTTCGGCGGCGTGTACGCGCTCGCGCATGCTCTGCAGCTCATCTCGCGAGTTCGCCGCTTGTTGCTGGATGTGGCGGGTCTCGCGCATCACTTCGTCGAGCACGCCGCTGATCTGGGTGATGTCGCGGGCGGTGGCGATCTGCTGTGCGCAGGCGCCGATGCGGTCGTGGTAGCTGCCGGTGCTTTCGGCAAAGTTGGCGAGCTGGTCGACGAAGCCGGCAAGCATGACCTTGAGGGCCTGCTGGGCCTCGCTGAGGTTGTGCTTGAGCTGGCTCTGCTTGTAGATCACCTCCTTGAGGCGGCGTTCGGCGTCGTCGATGCCGCGTACGGTGGCGGGTTTGTCGACGATCTGGCGCAGGACCTCGACCTGGCCGTGCAGCCACTGGTCGTCGAAGACCAGTTCGTCGATGTTCTGCAGCAGCAGGCGGAGCAGGTTGAGCAGGCCGGCATGCACTTCGCCGGCGTCGCCGGCGGCCATCTCCACGCGCAGTGCGAAGCGCCGCAGGAGTTCGCCGCACTGGCGCAGTGCGGCGGTGGAGGTGGCGCCCTCGGTACGGCGCAGCAGGGCAGTGGCCTCTTCGATGAGCTGGGGCTGCTCACCGAGGGCGGCGGGGACGACGTCGGCAAGCGTCGTGCGCAGCAGTCCGCGCAGGGTGTCGACCAGTTCGCCGGCCTCGCCCGGGGCCACCAGCTGCGGAGTGCCTGCGGTGTCGTCGCCGAGGGGCGGCGGCGCGCTGTCGGCGTCGGGCGGCGGGGCCTCGGAGGGGGTCTGACTCCACGACCGCAGCAGGCCCTGCATGCGTGTGAACAGGGTGTTGGGGTCGTTGGCGGTGAGCACGCGTTCGAGCGATTCGCGCTTGCGTGCGGTGGTCCACCCGGCGTGGCGGGCCTCCCATTGGCGCAGCAACTGCGCGATCAGCTCATTCCATGCCGGCGGGGCCTGTTCGGCAAGGGCGGCGAGGTATTGCCACAGCGCCGTGCGGGCGGCGCCGCCATTGCCGGCGGCAATGGCCTGATCGACGCTGCGCGCCAGGCGCTGGCGTTCGGCGCTGTCGCGGGGCAGCTGCTGGGCCAGGGCGCGGAGGAATTTCTCCGGTACGGCGTCGTCGTCGGCTGGTGCGCCGGCGATCTCGTTGTACAGCGTGCGGTAATGCTCCGGCGTCGGTGGCACGCGGCGCATGGCAAGCTGGCGCAGGGCTTCGCGGGCGATCTCCGACGGATTCGAAAGCTTGCTCATCGCCTGGCACTCACGGCGCGGCGAAGACGCGGTTCTTGCCGGCGCGCTTGGCCGCGTACATGGCCCGGTCGGCACGCTCGATGGCGATGTGGGGCGGCTCTTCAGGGTTGAGCACGGTGACGCCGGCGCTGAAGGTGATCAGCAGCTTCTGCTGTTCGGCCATGAAGAAGCGCCGCGTCAGCTCGCGCTGCAGGCGGGTGAGGATGGCGGTGGCAGCAGCAATGTCGGCCTCCGGCAGCAGCAGCAGGAATTCCTCGCCGCCGTAGCGGCATACCGCGTCCTGCGGGCGCAGCGACTCGCGCACCACTGCGGCGAGGTGGCGGAGGGCGTCGTCGCCGATATGGTGGCCGTAGGTGTCGTTGAGGTGCTTGAAGTTGTCCAGATCAAGCAGGCCGATGCACAGTACGGTACCGCGCCGCCGCGCCATGGCGATCTCGCGTTCGAGTGCCTCGTCGAGGCCCTTGCGGTTGAGGGTGCCGGTGAGGGGGTCGTGGCGGACCAGTTCGGAGGCTTCGTCGAGCTCGCGCTGCAGACGCAGGATGTGCTGGTTGGCGGCTTCCACCTCGCCGCGCAGCTGGCCGATCTCGGCCGTCGAGCGCGCGGCGATGTCGTGTGCCTGGTGGGTTTCGGCAAGCAGGCCGGCGACCACTTCGGACAGTTCGTCGATGCTCTGCGCGCGTTCGATGCGGGTGGCGCTGGCTTCCAGTGCGGCGGCGTACTCGCCGGTGACGTTGCCAAAGCCGGCAAGCTGGTCGACGAAGCCGGCGAGCATCGACTTGAGACGCTCCTGGGCGTCGGTAAGCTGGCGCTTGAGATGACTCTGCTTGTCGATGACGTCGCGCAGGCGGCGCTGCACCTCATCGAGCACGCGCACGTCGAGAGGGCCGGCGAAGGCTTCGCTGAGCACGCTCAGCTGGCCGTGCAGCCAGCGGTCGTCGAGCACCAGTTCGCTGATGTTGTGAAGGATCAGGCGCAGCAGGGCGAGCAGGGCTTCGCGCACGGCGTGGAGATCCTCGCCGGTCCATTCGAGCTGGCGGATGAAACCTTCGAGGCGGGTGGCCGCAGTGTCGAGGTCGGCACTGTCGTCGGCGTCGCTGAATTCGCCGGCAAGCTTGCGGGCCTCGGCGGCAAGCTCGGGGGCGTCGACAAGCAGGGCGCTGACGCCGGGGTGCAGCAGGTGGCCGAGTTGCTGCAGGCTGTTGCCGTGTTCGGCGGTGGCAAGGGCGAGGATGGCACGGCGCAGCATCGGCCAGTTGGCGCTGCCGACGGCGTGCTCGAACTGCTGGGCAAGCTTCAGTGCTGCCGGGGTGTTGCGCGGCAGGGCATGGGCGATGGCCTTCAGGTTGCCGGCCGGGAAGGCATCGTCCTGCGTGTTGCCGGCAATTTCGTGATAGTAGGTGCGGAAGTTCTCCGGTGTCGGCGGCAGACGCCTGGCCGCCAGTCGACGCAGCGCTTCGCGGGCAATCTCTGACGGCGAACTGAATTCCGGCATCTTCCTAACCTGGCTGGCGCTGTAGTGTCACGATACTCGCCCCATTATGACGTGGGAGCCACTCATTCGACCAGATTGTGGCGTACCCCATAATGGGTCAGCTCGGCATTGTTACGCATGTTCATCTTTTCCAGCAGGCGGGCACGGTACACGCTGACGGTCTTGACGCTGATGTTGAGCGTCTCGGCGATCTGCCCGGGGGTGCGGCCGCTGGCAATCATGCGCAGGGTCTGGAACTCGCGGTCGGAGAGTTTCTCGTGCAGGGGGCGCTCGAAATCCTCGGCGACGGCATTGGCGAGTGCCTCGGCAACCGCTTCGCTGACATACTTCTTGCCGTTGGCGACCTGGCGGATTGCCACCACCAGTTGTTCCGGAGCGCTCTGCTTGGAAAGGTAGCCGGCAGCGCCCGCGCGCAAGGCGCGCACGGCGTACTGCTCTTCCGGATACATGCTGAGGATCAGCACCGGCAGGCGGGGCAGTTCCTTGCGGATCAGCTTGAGGGCGTCGATGCCGTTACGGTCGGGCATGGAGACGTCCATCAGCACCACGTCCCAGGCTTGCTCGCGCGCCATCTGCACGACCTGGACACCGTTGGCGGCCTCGCCAGCGACCTCCATGTCGTCGGTTTCGGAAAGGATCTGGCGCAAACCCTGACGGACGATGGCATGATCGTCGGCGATCAGGATGCGCAGGCGCTGGGTGGTACTCATGGGTGGTCGATTCCTGCGGAAAACCTGGCGGCGTCGGCGCGCATCGCGCCGGTTGCGCTGGCCAGGGGAAGGGCAATCAGCAACTGCGTGCCCTGTGCTTGTCCCGGGCGGGCCTCGAAACGCCCGCCGAGGCTGGCGATGCGCTCGCGCATGCTGCGCAGGCCAAAGGACAGGGGTTTGTCGAGATCGCCGGCCTGCAGGCCGCAGCCATCATCGCAGACCTCCAGCAGGGCCTCGTCGCCCTCCTGCACCAGGCGCACCGCCACGGAGCTTGCCGCGGCGTGCTTCCAGACGTTGGTCAGGGCCTCCTGGAAGATGCGGAACAGCGCCACCGCGGCATCGTCGGGCAGTTGCAGGTCGTAGTCTGCACAGAGGATGCGGCAGCGGATCCCGGTACGGCGGCTGAAGTCCTCTGCATGGCATTCGATCGCCGCGCCGAGGCCGAAATCCTTCAGGATGCCGGGGCGCAGTTCGCGGCTTACCCGGCTCACGGTGGCAATGGCGTCGTCGAGCAGGCGTTCTATGGAGCGCACGCGCTTGCGCAGCGGGGCGGGGTCGAACTCGCTGTCGAGGCGGGCGCCGAGCAGGGCGGTCTCGATCTTGATCGCCACCAGATGACCGCCGAGAACGTCGTGGATGTCGCGCGCGATGCGTTCGCGCTCTTCCTCGCGGGCAGCTTCGAGATGGGCGCTGAGGGCCTGCAGCGGCGGTGGGGCGTGGCTCATGAGTGGTCGGGCGTGGTCGGCGTGAAGGCGAACTGCTTGCTCAGTGAAGTCTCGTAGCGCCAGCCTTGCGGCGTGGCAATCGGCGTACCGGGGGGCGGGGCGGAGTCGTCGTCGGTGGCGCCGCGCAGCCAGCAGGTGCTCACCCAGTGCCCTCCGCCGTCGATGTCGCAACGGCCGAAGCCAAGCCAGGCGCATGCCGTGGTGGGGCCGTGCTGCTGGTCGGCGACAGCGAGATCGACAGCCTCGCCATTGTCGCCGATGAAGCACAGGCCGGCATCCTGCAGGGCGTCGGTGAAGCGCTGGGTCTCCCCAGGGGAAAGGAAGCCGATGCGGTAAAGGGCGTCGTCTTCGCACAGGGTGCGATTGGGCAGCAGGGCACGGAAGCGCTCGTCGCCGCCTGCGAGACGTTGGTTCACGGCGTCCTTGCGGACGATCACGGAAATGGCTTCGGCTAGAACGGCCATGTGGTCTGGGCGCTTGTTTTTTGCCGATTATCGCATGATGCCGCGGCCGCGCAGCGCTGCGCTGGCACGGGCCGAGGCGACCACCACCAGCTTCATGGTGGCGCGCGTGGCACCGACAAAGAGCTTGCGCACGGTGGCGTCGTCGAGGGCGTCGAAATCGACCTCGGCAAGAATCACCGCAGCGGCGGCCTGGCCCTTGAAGCGGTAGACCGATTCCAGCAACACCTCGCCGGTGGTAAACAGCGGCTGTCCGCTGTTGTCGTAGCGTCCGGTGAATTGGCGCAGGCTGTGCGGACCGATGCGGGTGTGGCCGAACAGGCGCGAGTGTTCGCGGCCGCGGAAGCTGACCACGGCGACGTCCTCCTTGCGAAAGCCGGCGGCGTAGCAGCGCCGGATGGCCTCCTTGACTGCGCCGGTGAGGGCTTCGGTGTCCTCGTAGGTGATCACCTCGACCTCGTCTGCGTCCAGTGGCGATGCCGCCTCGATGGGCGGGCCATTGTCGATCAGGGCCTGCAGCATGCGCACCACCGGACGCGGGCTGCGGTAGTTGCTGTGGGCACGCAGGCCGACCCAGCCGGGCAGCGCTACCGGGTCGCGCGCGTAGAGGTTCTGCAGGGGGTCCTCCAGCCACAGCAGGCGGGCGTTCTCGTGCGCATGGGCGAACACCAGGTCGCGCCAGGCGGCGGGGAAGTCCTGGCCCTCGTCGACGATCACGCTGTCGAAGCGGAAGGCTGGATCCACCGGCAGCTTCTCGGCCTCCAGCACCATGCGGTCGAAGGCCCCGGCGGCGCTGAAGTCTGGGCTGCGCCCGGCGGCGCGCAGACGCTGGTGGCAGAGCTGATGGACCGTGCACGCCTGGCCGCCGGGCGGGGCGATGAGGTTGAAATGATCGGCCAGCGGGCGGTTGAAGCACACGTACAGGGGGCGCCGCCCGGCCTCCAGGGCGGCGCGGTACTCGGCCAGGGCGAGCTGGGTCTTGCCCGAGCCGGCAGTGCCGGTGACGCGCAGCCGGAAGGGCTGGAAGTCGAGCTGGCGGGCCCAGTGGGCAAGCCCGCCGGCCACCCGCGTGACCATCTCGCGGGCGCGTCCGACGAGGGCGCTGACGTCGGCCTCGAGCTGAATGATGTCGCGCAGGAAGCGATGCACTTCGCTGCTCGCCGGGCCGGGGCTGGCGGGCGGCAGAATGGCGCCGATGATCGCGGCAAGGGCGTCGCGACGCTCGCTGTCGACGATGCGCTCGGCGTCAAGGCCGGCGGTGAGCGGCTGGCGGACGCGGTAATCGGGGCAGTAGAGGAGAAAGTCGACGCGCAGTCCGGCGCAGCCCGGGCGGTTGCCGAGCTTGCCGCGCAGCACCTCGGCACTGCGTGCGAGCTGCGCGGGAATGCTGTGTACGCGGCCCGGATAGCGCTTCACCAGGCCGTCCGGGGTCTCATCGAGAAAGCCGCATTTCTGTTCGATCAGCAGCAGCTCGCCGGCGGCGTTGACGATGACGAAATCGACTTCGCCGTGCACCGAGTAGCCGCGTTCGAGATTGGTCCAGTGGACGCCGTGATAGACGGTGTAGTCTGCCGGCAATGCTTCTGCCAACAGCTTGAGGGTGTCGATCTCGCGCTGCGCGGCGCCGGTGACGGCCAGCTCGCGCCAGCCGTCGGGAATGATGCGGGCCACGGGCTGGGGACTCTCCGGAAGTAACCCGCCGATCTTACCCCAAGGCCGCTCAGTGCGGCCGCGGGTGGCGCTCTTCCTTGTGGCGGAAGCAGATGCGCGCCTTCGACAGGTCGTAGGGCGACATCTCCAGCGTGACGCGGTCGCCGGCCAGGATGCGGATGCGGAACTTGCGCATCTTCCCCGAAGCGTAGGCGGAGACGTCGAGCCCGTTGTCCAGCTTGACCATGAAGCGGGCATCGCGCAGCACCTCTTCGACGACACCTTCGAACTGGATCAGATCTTCCTTGGACATGCATGACTCCTTGTTTCTGCGCCCGGCACAGGCGCGGGCGGATCATCGGGGCAGCGACGCCGGCCGCCCGACAGGGGCGGCAAGGTCTGCACAACAGGTGATCAGCAGGCCGCTCCTTGCGTGGCATTGCTGATACTGCCCGGGGGACGAAGCCGCATGGGCTTCGGGCGTAGGCGTCTTCGGCAAGCGGCGCCTGGGGGCGCCGGGTGGCGGAGTGCGCGGAGATGGCAGCGGGCAGGCCGCAGCCGGGCCGAAGAAAGCTGACGGCATGGCCGCACAGCGAGGGTGGCAGCGTGCCCGCGGCGGGCAGGGCTGCCGGATGCCGTCGATTATAGCACTGTTGCGGTGCAGCAGGGGTCAGCGCCTGTCCGTCGCCGGCGGGTGCCCGAGGCCGCGGCGCCACAGCGGCAGCATGGCCAGCGCGATGACGATCTCCAGGCCGCCGACGATGATGAATACCGGCAGGTAGGGTTCCATGTCGGCGGCGCGCAGGCTGCCGACCAGAAAGCCGCCGAGCAGCGGGCCGAGCGCAAAGCCGAGCGAGCCCGCAAGATTGAAGCCCGCCAGGGTGCTGGCGCGTTGGCCGGGGCCGGCGAGCTCGGCGGTGAGGACCAGCGAGGGCGCGTACATGAGCGCTGCCACCACCCCGCCGCAGGCCATCAGGGGGGTCACGGCGGCGGCCCCGGCGTGACCGAGGGCGATCAGGAAGACGCCGTAAAGCAGGCTGCCGGCAATCATCAGCGCAAGGCGGTCGACGCGCTGGCTGAGGTGGCCGGCGGGGTAGGTGAGCAGGGCAAAGGGAATCAGGAAGGCCGCCATCGCCAGGCCGATGCGCGGGGCGTCGAAACCGAGCTCGGCGCCCAGGTAGAGCGACAGCGTGGAAACGATGAAGCCCACCGTCAGGCGGTCGACGAAAGCGAACAGATAGGGAATCCCCAGCCGCCGGTTGGCCGCCAGGCTGCGCAGCAACTGCGCTGCCGAGGGGCGTTCGCCCGTGCTCGGCAGGTCGCGCAGCAACTGCGGGGTGAGGACGGCCAGCGCAAGCATCGCCCAGCCGCCCAGCCAAGGCACGCGGACGGCTTCCTCTGCCCCCAGCCAGCCGCCCAGCGGTGCGCCGCTGGCCACGCCCAGGCTGACCGCGGCACCCACTGCACCCATCGTCGCGCCGATGCCGCGGCTGCGGCCGAGATCGGCGCCGAGCGTCATCAGCAGCGACAGCGCCGTCATGTGTGCGCAACCCTCGATGAAACGCAGGACGAGGATCGCCGTGTACGACCATTCGCCGGCGATGGCCAGCAGGGTGAAGCCGTTGATCAGCAGCGCTGCGGTGATCAGCGGCACGCGGCGGCCGAGACGGTCGGAAGCCAGCCCGGCGAGGGGGGCGGCGATGAGGGCGCCGATCATGTTGATGGACATGAAGAGGTGGCGGTCGAGGTCGCCGGTGTGGGGGTAGCGCCCCTCGGTGAGGCCGTGCAATACCGGTACCATGCCGGTAACCGGCAGCATGAGCAGATAGATGATCAGAGCAAGACGCAGGACGGACATGGCGACAGGTGCGCGGGGCTGGGCCCGTGGCGAAGGTTTGTGCGCAGCTTGCCCGAGGCCGTGCCGCACCGCAAACCGCACGCGGGGGCGGCGATGAGCGCCGCGCCGCGGCGGCGCTGGCGGCGCTGGCTGGTCGATGCGCTGCTGGTGGTGGCGGTGGTCGCCGGTGTCGGCTGGTGGCAGACCCGCAACGTACCGGCCGGCGCCGCGCCGGACTTCGAGACCCTTTTCGCCGATGGCCAGCCTTCCTCGCTGGCGCACTGGCGCGCGGCCCAGGGCGAACGTGCCGTGTTGCTGTACTTCTGGGCGAGCTGGTGCCCGTTGTGCCGCAGTGTCGAGGGCAGCGTCGATGCCCTGCAGGCGGATTGGCCGGTACTCACCGTGGCGATGCAGTCGGGGGATGCGGCAGCGGTTGCCGCCGTCATGGCCGAGCGTGGGCTGGCGTGGACGGCCGCGCTCGATGCCGACGGCGCCATCGCCGCGCGCTATGGCCTGCGCGGCGTTCCGGCCTTCGTCATCGTCGATGCCGGCGGGCGCATCCGCTTTGCCGAGGTCGGCTACACCACCGCTGCCGGATTGCGCGCGCGCCTGTGGTGGGCGAACACTTTCTAGCCCGCATTTCTCATACAGGCACGTCACGAGGGTGCCGATACGCCGTCGTGGTGCGCCGCACGGAGCGAGCGGCGCCGAAGGCGTAGCTGACACTACGTCGAGGCGGCGCGAGGGAGTACGGCGTGCCACGGCGAGCGTATCGGCACCCGCAGTAGGGACGGGGTGAGAAATGCGGGCTAGAATCCGCCCCGGCGCGCACGCCACCACCGCAACACCCGGCGCAGGCCGGACACCCTCAAGGAGAGAGCAGCAATGGAGTGCACCATCAAGTGGGTTGACGGCATGACCTTCATGGCCGAAACCGGCACCGGACACCTCGTCACCATGGATGGCGCCCCCGAAGCCGGTGGCCGCAATCTCGCCCCCCGCCCCATGGAGCTGATGCTGGCGGGTGCGGGCGGCTGCACGGCCTTTGACGTGGTGCTGATCCTGCGCCGCGGACGCCAGGAGGTCAGCGGATGCACGGTGAAGCTGGAAGCACAGCGCGCCGACAGCGACCCCAAGGTGTTCACCCGCATCCGCTTCATGTACACCGTCAGCGGGCGCAACCTCAAGCCCGAAGCCGTCGAGCGCGCCATCCACCTGTCGGCGGAAAAGTACTGCTCGGCGTCGATCATGCTCGGCAAGACCGCCGAGATCACCCACGAGTGGGAAATCGTCGAGGCCTGAGCCCCTCACAACGCCACTGCCCTGCACCCGCTGGGCAGCTGCGGCTGGCGGCCTATACCCAGTAGACCGTGCGGGTCATCACCCGCGAGGCCAGCTTCATCGCCACGCCGACCGGCGCCGGCAGGGCGCGGCCGCCGAGCGCCAACGCAGTTTCGGCATGTGCCACTTCGTCGACCTTCATCTGCGCGACGATCGCCCGCGAACGGGCATCCTGTGCCGGCAGGCTGTCGAGATGGCTGTGCAGGTGGGCTTCGACCTGGCGCTCGGTCTCGGCAAGGAAGCCGAGGTTCCAGCGGTCACCGAAACGCCCGGCGAGCAGGCCTATGGCCAGTGCGCCGCCGTACCAGAGCGGGTTGAGCAGGCTCTTGCGCCCGCCCAGCTCGGCAATGCGCTGCTCGGTCCACGCGAGGTGCTCGGTTTCCTCGTCGGAGGCATGCTGCAGGGCCTCGCGGATCACCGGATCGCGCGACATGATGGCCTGCCCCTGGTAGAGCGCCTGGGCGCAGATCTCACCGACGTGGTTGATGCGCATCAGCGCCGCCGCATGACGACGCTCGCCATCGTCGAGCGCGGCCTCGGGCAGATCGGCGCCCGGCACCGGACGCACCGAGCGCGCGGGGGCAAAGACGGTGCGCAGGGCGCGGTCGAACTGGAGGATGGCCTGATCGATCATGTGATGACCCCCTTGTTGGTTGCGAATGCGTGAAGCGATGAGCGCGCGCCGCTCAGCACCATGGCTCGCGGAACCACCGCTTCAACCCCACAGCCTCAGCGCAGTACCGCATCGATGCCACTGCCCGCGCCGCCGCGCAGGCGGCGCAGCACCTCGGCGCGATTGCGCGGCGGCGCCGGGCCATCGCAGAAGTACTCGCGCGCCAGCGCTGCCGCGACCCGGTTATAGCTGTTGTTGACGATGGGCTCCCAGCGGCTGTTGCGCGCCGGCGACCACGTGCCGTCGGAACGCCCCGAGGCGTAGATGCGGCGCTCATGGGTGGCGCAGCGGATGCCCTCGAAGGTGACGTTCTCGGCCCCGCCCGGCGTGCGCACGACGAGCACGTAGCGCACCACGCCATCGGGGTCGACGGCGAGGGTATCGCGGTCGATGAAGAACCGGTTCGGCGACGCGCTGGAAACGAAGAACGCGCCCAGCGCCGCGTCCTGAGGTGCGGCGGGCATCTCGAAGTCGCCTTCGCGCCAGTTGGCGAGCGCTTCCTCGTCGGTAAATAGCTGCGCCCCTGCCGGGGCACTGATGAAGGCAAGCGCGAGCAGGCACTTGCACAGCTTGGAACTGGGCATCACGGCGCCTCGGGTTGGTGGTATCCGGGAACGGACGGCTGCGGACGCGAACGGAACAGCAGACGGGCGAGTTCAGTCAGCGCCTGCTGATACACCCCGCGCTTGAACTCGATGACCGCATCGAGTGGCACCCAGTACTCGCTCCAGCGCCAGGCATCGAATTCCGGATGGTTGCTGGCGCGCAGACTGACGTCGCTGTCACGGCCGACCAGACGCAGCAGAAACCAGATCTGTTTCTGCCCGCGATAGGTGTTGCGCCATTCCCGCTTGATCCAGTGCTTGGGAACGTCGTAACGCAACCAGCCACGCGTGCGGCCGAGAATCTTGACGTGCTCGGGACGCAGCCCCACCTCTTCGAACAGCTCCCGATACATGGCCTGCTCGGGGGTTTCCCCGTGCTTGATGCCGCCTTGCGGAAACTGCCAGGAGTGTTCGCGGATGCGTTTGCCCCAGAAGACCTCGTTACGCGCGTTGACCAGAATGATGCCGACGTTCGGGCGATAGCCTTCACGGTCGAGCATGTTCAAACCTTCAAAAATTTCATGGACTGCGTTGGATTCTTCCACACTTGCCCTGTCTTGGAAAGCCGCGGGGTGCCGGCCGTTCCCCCGTGCGGGGGCGCATCGTCTAAAATCTGCGGCTCTTCATCCCACCGCTCCGGATCAGCCAGCATGCGCGCCTCCCAGTTCTTCGTCTCCACCCTCAAGGAAGCCCCGTCCGACGCCGAGATCGTCAGCCACAAGCTGATGCTGCGCGCCGGCCTGATCCGCAAGGTCGCCGCCGGCATCTACACCTACATGCCGATGGGCCTGCGGGTGATCCGCAAGGTGGAGAACATCGTGCGCGAGGAGATGGACCGCGCCGGCGCGCTGGAGCTCACCATGCCCATGGTGCAGCCGGCCGAGCTGTGGCAGGAGACCGGACGCTGGGACAAGATGGGCGACGAACTGCTGCGCTTCAAGGACCGCCACGAGCGCGACTTCGCGCTGCAGCCGACCTCCGAGGAAGTCATCACCGACACCGCGCGCCAGGAGTTGAAGAGCTACCGTCAGCTGCCGAAGAACTTCTACCAGATCCAGACCAAGTTCCGCGACGAGCGCCGCCCGCGCTTCGGCGTGATGCGCGGGCGCGAATTCACCATGAAGGACGCCTACTCCTTCGACCGCGACGTGGACGCCGCCGGGCGCAGCTACGACGCCATGTACGCCGCCTACTGCCGCATCTTCGACCGCATGGGCCTCACCTACCGCGCAGTGGCCGCCGACACCGGCGCCATCGGCGGCGACCGCTCGCACGAGTTCCAGGTCATCGCCGACACCGGCGAGGACGCCATCGTGTACTGCCCGCAGTCCGACTACGCCGCCAACATCGAACTGGCCGAAGCCCTGCCCCTGCTCGCCGGCCGTGCCGCCCCCGGCGTCGACCTGG
>WPCG01141030.1_pt1 | contig 35316 bp, 27 predicted proteins | sample 5403311 | NCBI WGS metagenome assembly WPCG01 (sample SAMN12869467, study PRJNA574797) | sludge metagenome | isolation source: wastewater treatment of Control | place: China:Beijing | collected 2019-05-17
TGAACTCGCAATAATATTGACTTTCCCCTTGCCTACCACTATACTACACACGAAGACTTACTGTAATCATTACACCTAAAAACATTCTGAAGGAGAGTGCGTTTCATGTCCGTTCACATGACGCGAAGCAACGAGGTACAGGGCAGCGCGGCCGGTCGCCTGCTGGAGATGCTGCTTCCCCGGCCGTCTTCCACATTTCTTCTGCGGTGCGCCGACGGGCCCGATTCCATCCTCGTAGTGGACCGCTCGCTCCCCCCTTCGGAGGGGAAGAAAGCCGTCCTCTCCACGGAGAAGGGGCTCAGGCTGGCGACCCTGGGCTCCGCGTTCGATTCGTCCAGCGTGTGGGGGGTGGTGACGTGGGTCATCCGGGAGCCTTCCTGAAGCCCTGCGAGGAGCTGCTCGTCCTCTGCGACTGCAATAATTTCTTCGTCTCGTGCGAACGACTCTTCCGCCCGGACCTGGAGGGGCGTCCCGTGGTGGTGCTCTCCAGCAACGACGGGGTGATCATCTCCCGATCCAACGAGGCGAAGGCTCTCGGCATCAAAATGGGGGAGCCCTATTTTCAGGTCCGCACCCTTTTGGAACGGCGAGGGTGCGCGGTGTTTTCCAGCAATTTCCAGCTCTACGAGGAGATATCGGCCAGGGTCATGGAGGTCCTCCGGCGGGCCGTTCCGTCCATCGAGGTCTACTCCGTGGACGAGGCGTTTCTGGAGGTTCCGCCCGCGGGGAGGAAACGCCCGGTCGAATGGGGGCGCGAACTCCGGGCCGCAGTCCTGAAGCAGACCGGGATTCCCGTCTCCATAGGCGTCGCTCCCGCGAAGACCGCGGCGAAGCTTGCCGCCGAACGGGGCAAGAAACGGCCGGAGACGGGCGGGGTCTTCGCCCTGCTTCCGGGAGAGGCGTGGGACGTTCTCCTCGGGGAGGTCCCCGTGGAGGACGTGTGGGGTATCGGCCGCCGCTGGGCCGACTTCCTCCGCAGACGGGGCGTGTCCACGGCACTTCGCCTGCGGGACACACCCGACGACTGGCTGGAGAAACATCTCGGCGTCCGGGGGCTTCGGACGGCGTGGGAACTGCGAGGGATACGCTGCTTTCCTATCGAGGAAGAGGAAAAACCGCAGAAGTCCATTCAGTCCTCTCGCTCGTTCGCCTCTCCGATCCGGAGCCGGGAAGCTCTCGCCGAGGCGGTGACGGAGTTCGCTCTCGTCGCCGGGAAACGCCTCCGCTCACAGGCCTCTCTCGCCGGGAGCCTCGCGGTGAGCATCTCCACCAGCAGATTCCGGACGCCCTTCTACGGAGCAAGCGCGGAAGTCCCCCTGGAGACGCCCACCGACAGCGACATCACCCTCATCAAAGCCGCGACCGGAGCCCTCTCGTCCATCTACAAAGAGGGGCGCGACTACGAGAAAGCGGCCGTCTGTCTGGGCCGTCTCTCCTCAGCGAAAGCGGTGCAGCTCGGCCTCTTCGGAGAAAAAACGAACAGAGGCTCCGCCCTCTCCCGCGCGGCGGACAGGCTGAACGAACAGATCGGGCGCAGGCTGCTGGCGCCTGCGGCGCTGCTGGGGGAGAAGGAGTGGCGCCCCCGCAAGGACAGGCACTCGGGAGTGCGCCTCGAAGACCTGGACACGCTCCCGGCGATTTCCGCGAAGGCGCTTTGACTCAATCCTCCACCGCAGCGCTCATCCCCAGCCTTCGATTCCGTCCAGCAGCGCGCAAAGGCATATCCACCCGAGTAGCGAACCTTCCTCGCCCGGTGGAGTATGTGGTACGCGTCTCTTACTCGGCTGTGAAGCGCAGGTCTGTTACTTCGACGCCCGTTTGCGAACCGTGGTTGCTGAACGACACCTCGCCGACACCAGCCGGGATAGGTATTTGAACGGCGATTCCACCCGCGGCTCCCCAATCCGGATGCTCCAGGTAGCGTTCCGCGATTTGCGCCTTCGTTGTGCGCTGCGATTGAACGTGCGTCCGATCACCGACGGAGATCGTGAGCTTGTTGACGGTCGAAGGCGAGGATTCATGCTGATCGTTCCAGACACGGAAGCGGAGCGTCCCTCCCCTCAGATGCGGCAGCACGACGCTGCCGGAAGCATAACCGTAGTAGAGACGGCCCGTGGACGCGCCGCGGAGCACTCTCCCGAAGGCCGGAACAACTTCCTCCGTCGTGTTCACGTACTCCTCCACGTACAGTCCACCCGTCGGGGCGTCGGCATGCCGCGCCGCTTCGGGCACATTCACCCCAGTAGCGGCGGAGGCGAAGCGGAAATCGCCCAGCTCGACGCCCGTCTGCGACCCGGCATTGTCGAAAGACACCAAGCCGACACCCGCGGGAACCTGTACGGCGACGGCGGCTCCTCCCCCGGGCCCCCATTCTCCGGGGAACTCAGCATAGGCTTCCTTCGGATCCAGAACAGTCGTGTACTGCTTCACCGTATACGTCGCTTCGCCCGCTCCGATGGTCACCACGTTACGGTTGGAATTCGCTCCCTGCAGCTGCTGGTCGTTCCAGAGGCGGAAGTGGAGCGTCCCTCCGTTCAAGTGCGGCAATACGACGACGCCCGAGCTATACCCGTAGAAAAGACGCCCCGAATCGGCGCCGCGGAGCACTCTATGGAATGATGGCAGCACCTTCTCCGTCGCGTTCACATACTCCTCGACCTGAAGCGCGCCCTCTCCGGCCCCTGTGGAGTCGAAGCCGATATCGCTCAGCTCGATTCCGGTCTGCGAGCCGTGATTGTTAAAGGAAACCGCATCGACCCCTTTCGGAACCGGTACGGCGACGCGGGCGCCGCCTCCGGGCCCCCAGTCCGGGTATTCCTTGTAGCGCTCCCCCAGGTCCATAGCCGTCGAATACTGCTTCACCGTGTGCGTCGTCTCTCCGACGACGATCACAAGCTGGTTGAAGGTCTGGAGCGCGTCCTGATGCTGGTCGTTCCACAGGCGGAAGCGGAGCACTCCTCCGTCCGTATGGGGCAGAATCACGCTTCCGCCTGTGTATCCGTAGTATTTTCTCCCGCTCGACGCCCCCTCCAGAATGCGATAAAAGTCCGCGACGATGTCGCTCTCGGGCTGGCCTTCCGACCGAAGTTCCGGAGATACGACCGACTCTCCGGCCCCGGCCGTATCCCCCGACACTTCCGAGATCGGCGGCAGTTCCGATATGGGCGGCAGCACCGGTATCGGCGGCAGCTCTACGGCGTGGACCGGAACGCCCGTCAATACAGAAAACATCAAAACAGAGAGCAGTAACCGGGAACGTCTAAGCACACGCAACATACTCATGGGAAACGCCTCCATCCTCGGTAGAATCGGGTTCATCTTCAAGTTATGCGGGCGAAACATCTTCGCAGACCGCAGGTAGATCAACGTTCATCTCCCGCGGCAAGTCCGACGGCGCAAACACCTGAGCCGCTGCCGGAAACAGCGGTGCGCTGTCGCTGAACAGCGTACTCTCCACCGCGTTGCCAGGCGGTCATTCCCGCGCCTGCTCCTGCGGGGGGTTCCGGCGTACCTTTCCGCGCATCTCTTCGAAGTCCTTAGCGTTGGCGAACCATGCGAACGCGCGCGGCAGTTTGCGCTTCTTCCCCTTGCGAAGCAGCATGATCTCGCCGCCCTCCAAAAACGCTTCGTTCTCCGTCGAGTGCGGCCCCAGAAGGGCCGTGAACGTCAGCGTGCTCCGGCTTTCGTCGAACACGGCGTACGGCCTGGTGAGCATCAGCGCGCCCGCCAGAATGAACACCGACCCAGCGAATGAAAACCCTCTTTCGGCCGCGAAGATCAGCGCCGCGACGAGCAGTTGAAATCCTCCCACGGCGGTTTTGTAGCGAATCTTCATATCCCTTCCTCCTTCGTCCGTCGGTCTCTTCTCATCCGGCTCCGTTTATTTACCGGCGGCTTTCAGCATCCGCAGCAGCGGTGGACTCTTACTATCGCTTCAGGTAGTGAATGATTGAAACGTCGGGAAGGAACTTACACTCCCAGTAATCGGCCGTGCGGCGATCGAAAAAGGTCGTCGGGCTGCCGTCCCGGTGAATGAAAATTTTCTATTTCCCGTCGAATTTCCAGAACGATTCATTCGGATGGTAGTATCCTCGTATTACATTGCTAAAGATGCGTTCTTCACCCCCGGAGGTTCATTTTCCCTCGCTCGCCTTCTTGAGATCGTCGAGCGCTTGCGAGCCTTGCAGATTGTTGTATTCCTCAGTGTAGTCGAGGGGACGCCTGCCGTCTTTGTCTTTCCCCTTCGCATCCGCCCCGGCTTTCAGAAGCGCCGAGACCACTTCGGGATTGGTATTGTCCAATGCGGCCAGGTGCAACGGAGTAACCCCCTTCTCGTTCTTTGCGTTCACATCGGCTCCGGCCTTCAACAGCGCCGTCGGAATTTGGGGGTTTTCGTTCATTCGCGCCGCCAGGTGCAGCGGAGTAAACCCCGAATCGTTCTTCGCGTTCACATCCGCGCCCGCCTTCACAAGCTCCTCTATCACCTCGGGATAGGCATTGCGCGCCGCCGCGAAATGCAACGGAGTCCAGCGCAGGTCGTCCGTCGCGCGCACATCCGCTCCGGCGCGTATCGCCGCCTGTACCTCGGAGAGAGAACCCTGTTCGCAGGCCGCGACCCAATCGTCGTTCATCGCTCCCGCTGCAAACGGCGACAGCGCCAAGACCAGAATCGTTACCAGAAAAAGTCGCGCATCAAAACGTTTCAATCCCGACAACCTCCTCGTATGCTCTGAAAGATTCCAATATCCCTGTTCTCCGGCACATCCCCGCCGAAGAAAAACAACCTTCCACACCTTCGTACAGTGCGGAAAGAGGGAAGGGGCAGACCCTCCGCCCGTTGCTTCCCTCTCCCGCATCCGTTCGTCTTCTCCGCAAAGGCTCCTTAACGCCCCTGGATCATCCACTTGTTCATCATTTCGATGAACAGGCCCAGGTCTTCCGCCGCCTTGTCGGGCGACATCGGGATGTTGCCTCCTCCGGGGGTTCTGCACGACAGCGACTGAAGGGCGCGGAGCCCCTGCTCCGGAGTGTAGGCTCCGGACGTGGTTCCCTGCTCCACCTTCTTGAAGATGTCGAGCGCGGCCTTCAGTCTGGGGGGCAGCGCCGCCGCAGGATCAAGGTTCCGGTTCCGCAGGAAGGGCGCCACGTGACGCTCGTAATCCTTGCCCAACTGGCGCATTCCCTCCGCGTACGCCTCTGCCGCCGCGCTCGGGTTCCCCGCGGCTTCGAGGCGTCCGGCGTCGTCGAACCACTCCTTGGCCTTCCCGGCGACGGTGTCGCGGATATCCTGCGGGCGGGCCAGCTTCCCCGCCGCCCTGCCCTTCACGATGTCGTCGACGAGCTGCCTGCGCGGACCGTCCGAAGCCATCCTTCCCGGATTGTACGAATCCGGGTGCCACGTACTGGTGACGGTGTGGTCGAGCTGCTTCGACGAAAGCCCCGTGGCGGCCTGGAGCTTCTGATTGTAGATCGGAGAAGCGATATCGTGATGCACGTCGCCGAGCACCTTGCCTCTTCGGTCCACGAATTGGAAATAAACGTCCCTGTCCCGGCCGAGCTTCGTCGGATCAACTCCGGAAACCGTCCTGGAACGAACAAGAATATCCTCTCGTCTCATACCGGGGTTTTTCCTGAGGAACGACTCCACCCTGTTCGCGAAGAGCACGTCCTCTCTGGTCAGCCCCGGATTGTCCCTGAGGAACTGGTCTATCTTCGTGCCCGCCTTGGACCCGGCCTGCGGAAGTTCGGTGCGCACGAAGTCCTCCACCTTCTTGTTGACCGACCGCACCTTGTTCACGATCCCCCGCGCGGTGTTCTTGTCGACGCGTCGGTTGATCTCCTGCAGCGTCTTGTTCAGTTTCGTCCTGAGAGCCGCGGGCACGCTCGGATCGTTGACCAGCGCCACGGCGGTCTTGTTCTGCTGCAGTTGCAGGGCGAGCTTGCGGAACTCTTTCTGCTTCGTGGTCGCCTGCAGCTTGTCGATGAGTTTCTTCCCGTCCGCGATGCGCTTTTCCGCGCTTCGTTTCGCGGCCTGACCCGCCTGGGAACCGGCGAAGCTGCCGCCCGCGGCTCCGGCCTGCGCCGCGGCGCGGTTCCCCCAGAGATGGCGCTCTTTCGTCAGCTCTTTCCACGTCCAGGAGGCGAGGTCGCGGATCTGCCGCTCCTCCATTCCCGTAAGCCTGGAGAGGCGGTTCATCGCCGCGGGCCCCATCCAGGCCGTTCTCTGGGCGAACTTGGAGAGCATGGTCTTCCCCGTCTCGGTGTTCATCAGGTAGGCGACGCCCTTGGGACCGAGCTTCACCATCCCGTGGATCGCGCCGCGCAGCCCGAGCATCATCGCCGCGCGCTCCGGCGTCATGGACTCCCCTGAGAGCGTCTCCCCGGTGATGATCGAGAGCACGTCCATGGCCGGGCCGACGTAGGGCAGCGACCAGAGCGCCTGCTCGGTCAACTGCTGATTCGCCTTGATCTCCGTCATCATGGCGTCGGCGGCCAGGCCGAGCGCTTCGTCGAATTTGCCCAACGCTTCGCCGCGCGCCTTCAGCCCCTGGTAGATCATCTGCGGATCGCCGGAGGCCAGCAGGCGGAGATACCATGCGCGCGCGCCGTTCTCCATGGCTTCGCGCCAGCGCTTGTTCGCCTCGACGTCGTCCGGCGACGGCTTGGGCATGGAGGTCAGGCCGAGCGACTGAAGGAACGTCGGGAGTTCGTCGGGGTGCTCCAGCCTCCCCGCCCTCCGGATCAGGGCGTCCTGGAATCGCTCGAACGCCCCGGTGTCGATGCCCCTGTCGCGCAGCTGCTGCAGAAGCTTCTTCACCATTTCGTCGTACTCTTTCGTCCCCGGCTTGGGCAGGTCGAGCTTCTTCAGCCAGTCGGGGAGCTGGAACTTCACATTGATGTTCGGTCTGTTGGTGCAGTACCAGTCTTTCTGGACGGTCTCCACGGCCACGCAGCCGCCCGGATCGCTTCGCAGCCCCGACGGGGGCGTGAAGGGCGAGGTCGGGTCGGTGTCGGCGGCGTCGAACGGTTCCAGAGGGCACTCGTACATCGGGTCCTGCTCGGGCGCGTCCGGATTGCCCTTCGGCTCCACCCACGCTTCGAGGTCCAGAGGCTCCGCTTCTTCGTCCAGCCCGTCGAATCCGTCGAAGAGGTCGGTTTCGGTGAAGAAGTCCTCTCCGGTTATCTCCCCGTCGTCGGGCTCGTCGCCGACGTCCTCGCCGCCCTCTTCCTCGATCTCGATCTCCTCCGGCTCCAGCGGCTCTTCTTCCTCAAGGTCGCCACCCGCGTCGAGCCAGGAGTCGTCGTCCTCGTCCTCCTCCGGAGGCACCAGGAAGTCGGAGGGCCCCGTCACATCGACAGTTCCGAGATCGGGAACGGCGAGTTTCCCCGGATCATCCCCGTGCCTCGCTGCGACACTCGCCTGCGGTGTAACCGGACTTTCCGCTCCTTCCCCGCCGCCCCCCTCGCGTTCCGGAGGCGTCCCGCCCTCGGGAGGCATTCCCATGAGTTCCTGTATCAGGTCGAGAAGGGTGTCGACCTCTTCGTCCCCACCGGGAATCTCCGGCATTTGCGGAGGCGTTTCACCAGCGGGTTCTTTCTCCTTCGGCACTTCCGGAGCTTCCGGAGCTTCCGGCGCTTCCGGAAGTATCCCCGGCGCATCCTTTTTGTCCTTTTCCGTGGTGTCCTCCTCCGCCGCGCGCTGCCCGGTGGAGATCACGTCGACGGAGAGCACCCTTTCGGCTCGCTTCGCGTCGAGCAGCCTGACCTCGATGTAGTTTTTCCCGAAACGCAGCGCAACGCGCTCCTCGGCCGCCCCGTTCGTCACGCGCATCGGCGTCCACGGCCCCTGGTTCACTCTGTACGCGGCCGCGGTCACGTTCGCTTCGCAGCGCACCTTCAGCGTCGTTCGCCGCTCGTCCATAGTGCCGCCGGATACCGGCTCCAGAATCTCTCCGTCGGGGAGCGGGGCCTCGACGACGATCTTTGCCGTCGTCTCCGTGACGTTGCCGCTGCCGTCGAGCGCACGCACGGTGATCACCCGTTCGCCGGGCTGGATCACTCCCTTCGCCGTGAAGATGCCGTCCGCTTCGCGCTGAAGCCGCGACCAGAGCCCCTGATCGATTTTGGCCTCGACGCGGGCAACGCGGACATCGTCCATCGCGTGCGCCTTGATCTTCAGAATCGTCCCGTCGAGCTTCGCGCCGTCGGCGGGCTCCAGCAGCTCGAGCGTCGGCCGCTGGTCGTCGCCGCCCACCTCGGCCCAGATGTACGCCGAGTTCTCGGGCCGGTTGTCCGGGTTCAGCGAGAGCTTCAGGCGATGTTTGCCCGGAGGCAGCGCGAAGGTGAAGCGGACCGGCACTTCTCCCGTCATTGGAACGAAGGGGATGTAGCGCCTCCGCAGCTCCCGCTCCTTGCCGTCGGGGTCTGAGATGCTCAGAACGACGCCGACGTTGTACCCCGGCATCGCGCCCAGATTCCGCAGCGTGGCGGTCAGCACCGTCTCGGCCCCGGTTTTGAGCGAGCCGCCCTCGGGAAGCGAGAGCCCCTGCGAGGAGATGCTGATCTTCGCCCTGTCGGCGATCACGCCCTCCATGGAGCGGGCGGCAGTTTCCGCCTCCTCGCGCGACTCCGCGACGGTCCAGGCGCGCGCCGCGTTGAGGCGCGTCACCAGCCGGAAGGCGCTGTTCACCACGTAGTGCCCGCCCCGAAGGTGGCGCGAGACGATCTCGACGCCGTTCCCCTCCGGTTCGCCGCTCGCTCCGAAGCGGATCGCCGACGCGGGAACCGGGAAGCGGTAGTTCCCCTCCGGGATCGCGTTCTTCACCGTGCCGATCACCTGACCGTTCATCACGATGTCGAGGTCGTGCGGCTCGTAGCTCCCGCGATTCCACGGGAGAGTGAAGGTCATTTCGAGCCAGGCGTCCAGCAGGTTGGTCTCCTCCCACCCCTTCGCGCCCTTGAGCGCCGAGTAGTCGAAGCGGCCGTCGAAGCCGACGTCGGCGCGGACGAAGTCGATCTCTCCGTCGCCGCTCGCGTCCTCTCCGATCCAGAGGATGCGCTCCTCTTTGTCGGTATAGCTCCATCGGTCGATCCTGCCGTCGCCGTTGGAATCGATCCCGTTCCCCCACATGGAGGCGTTGATATAGTCGGGCGTCAGAAAGGCCGCGGAGAGCGCCCTGGCCTCAAGGAGAGCGCGCTCGTCTTCATCCATGGTCTCCTCCGGCATCTTCGGCATCAGGTTGACGCCGAAGATCTCTTTCCCTTCCGGAAGCGCCAGGTGCACCGGGAACGAGGACTCCGTGGCGATGGCCTTCGCCGTCACCGCACCCCGCGCTTCGCGGAACCCTTCGTAGAGCCTCGGCGTCACTGTGAGCTCCACCGTCTGGCCGGAGGGGAGAAATCCGTGGTTGATCGCCGGGGAGATTTTCAGATCGCCCGTATCCGTAACGACCGACAGATCGGTGAGACTGTCCCCCTTGTTCACCAGACGCAGACGGCGGCCCGGCCCCTTCGCCGTCTCGCCGAGGTCCTCCCACTCCAATTTCACGACGGGGAGACGCACTTCGACCTCCACCTCCGCCTCGTCCGCGAAGCCGTTCGCGGAGCTGATCTTGACGGGGAAGACGTGTTTGGGCTTCACCACGTTCTGCGCGTTGAGGACGAGCAGGAACTCCCGCTCCTCGCCCGGCGCGAGGTCGAACGGTTCACCCTCCGACCCTTCGCCGACGAAGCCGATGAAGAGGCCGTCCTGCTCAAGCTTGCCGGAGGCGAGCACCACCTTCATCGCCTCCTCGGCGTGGTTTCTGACCGAGATGGGGAACCGCTGGTCGTAGGTGCGCTCGATGGACGCGCCGTAGCGGCTTCTGCCGAAGGCGAGCCCCTTGACCCGCGTGAGGGTCCGCACCGGTCCCTCCTCGCTCCCTCCGAGCGGCTGGAACTCGTACGCCGTTCCGGACTCCAGATCCGCAAGGAAGACGGCGTGCTCGCGTCCGCTCTCGCCCACAATCTCGGTCCACTCCTCCGTCCCCTTCGCCCTGTAACGGACCTTCGTCGGCGAGAACTCGCCGCTCGACCAGCTCACGCGGACCTGGTTGCCGGAGAGGACCGCCCCGTCCGCCGGGCGCAGACCGAAGTACTCGGAGAGCGAGACGCGGCGCTCGACGGTCGCGGATTCGCCCCGCCCGCCGACGGCTTTGAACGTGAAGAGATGCTCCTTCGCCGCGCGGGGAAGGCTCTTCCACGGAACCTCGAACGCATAGGGGGGCGCGTACGCGGTCGGGAGCGGCGTTCCGTCGACAGATGCCTCGATGCGCGCTATGGGCGAGCCGCTGTAGCTCATGGCCCTGGCGCGCACCGATGTCTCCTCCTCCACGCGCTGCCCCTCTCCGGGAGCGTCGACCGTCAGGTGAATCCCCGTCCGCTCGCGGGGGCCGGAGACGTCCACCCAGAAGGGAAGCCGCGTCGTCGCGCCCCCCTCGCCGCGCATCACCGCGACGGCCTTGTAGAGCCCCTCCGTCGGGTAGCGCCATGTGGCGGTATCGCCCGGACGGAAGGAGAAATCGATCTTCCCGTCGCCCGTCGCGTCGACCTCGATGCTGCGCGCGCGCGGCAGCTGCAGATGCGCCCACGCGCTCCGGGTGAAGGTCACGAGCGTCGGCGTGACGGCGTCCGGAACCGCCTTGATCTCGTCGCCCGTTATCTGCGCGTCGTCAAGGCGGACTTGCACGAAGCCGGGTTGAACCGAGTAGGCGTTGTTGTTCCACTCGCGCAGTTCAAGCCTGTAGCGAGCGGGGCCGGGCGCTTCGAACTTCTCGTTGTGGGAAGCCCCCGAAAGCCCGATGTTCTTGATCTCCGCCCCCGTCCTGTCGTCGTAGAGAAACGCGCGGATCCAGATGTTCCCCGGCTTCCATATCTTCAGCCAGAACGGTCCCTGCTGCGCGATGTCGAAGAGGAAGACGTCCCTGTCGCCCGCGTGGTCGATGTAGAAAGGCCGGGCCTCGTCCAACGGCAGCGCGCGCGGCGCGTCCTGCGCCAGGGGCACGCTCTCCTCCGGCTCGGCACGCTGGAGCACCGCGCGGAGAGAGTAGAGTCCGGGGTTGGAGGCGTTGTTGTTCCACTCCCGGAGACGGATGAAGTACGCTCCGGGGAGGACGGGATTCTCCCATGCGAACTCGGAGGACGGCCTCGAAAGACCGACGTCGGCGAGTTGTCCCCCGTTCTCGCCGTGCAGTGAAAGCCGCACCCAGATCCCCGGAGGCGTCGTTCCCTCCAGGCGGAGGATGCCCGGATGGTCGACGTCGATGCGGAACCAGTCGTTGTCGCCGTTGGGGAGCAGGTTGCCCCTCGTCCACTCGTTCAGTTCGAGCGGGGACGCCGTCTCCGGCGAGTCGTTCCGCCCCTGGGCGTCGAGCTGGTCGCACGGCTCGAAGAACGTCCCCAGGATGTAGGGCGACGGGTCGGCGGCGTTGTCGTTCCACTCTCTCACCTGCAGGAAGAGCGTCGTCGGGCCGGAGGCGTGCCAGGCAAGGTCGGCGCGCGGGCCGCTCGCACCCACGTCGGTCAGCCGCACTCCGGTCGTGTCGAAGAGCGTCAGACGCTGCCACACGGAGGGGGAGCGGAACAGGAAGGCCTTGAAGACGCCTGCGCTCGGCAGCGTGGTCTGGTACCAGTCTTTGTCGCCTTGGGGGAAGATCGTCCCGCCTCGAAGAGAGGCGAGGGGAAGCGGCCTGAAAATCCTGACGGATGCCTCCTCCTGCGTGGCGTCGTCCATACCGTCGTCTTCGATCTCCTCGATGCGGAGCGTGTAGGGGTCAAGACTGGCGGCGTTGTTGTTCCACTCGCGGACGTCCACGACGTACATGCCGGGGTCGAGCCTGTAGACGGCCTCCGCCGTCGCTCCCGAGCACCCGAGGTTCGCTATCTCGGCGCCGTCGGCGCGGTAGAGAAAGGCGCGTATCCAGATATTCTCCGGCCGTTGAAGCCAGACGCGCACCTGGCCGGGCCGCTTGATCTCGAATCTGAAGTGATTCCGGTCCCCGCGCGGGAGGATGTATCCGCGCACCTCCTCGCCCGTGCGGAAGGCGCGCGCAGAAGAGAGTTCCGCGTTCGGGGAGTGCGGGTCGGAGGCCCAGCGGCACTGGATCGTGAAAGTCATGGAGGACGGCGCCGCCGCATTGTTGTTCCACTCGCGGGCCTGCAGCACATACTCGCCCGCCGGAAGCGGCCCGGCGTCGAAGAGCGCGCTCGCCGCGGAGAGCCCCCAATTGCCTATCTCCGTTCCGTCCGCCGTGTGCAGATAAAAACGCAGCCACTGGGGATTCTGTTCCCTGTTAGCGTCCACTCCCACCCATGCGGGGTACGGCAGATGGAAGCGGAAGAACCTGTTTTCCCCCGCGTTTTCGAGGACGAACTCGACCGGAGCCCCGGTCCGTATCCGCTGCGCCGAGGAAAAATCGAGATTGCCCGGCTGTGCCGCGATCTTCTCCGTCGAGTTGAGCGTCACCTCGACGGACGCCGTCCGACCGAGAAGGACGGGGACGAGCATCGGTTCGTACCCCTCGGCTTCGGCACGCACCGTGACGCCGTTTCGGGCGAGCGCCATTCCGCCGTCGGCGACCGCCCGGTTGAGCCGCCCGATCTTGAGGCCGTCGAAAGCCGCCGATCCGCTTGCGTCCGTCGTTTTTTCGGCGATCTCCCCGCGGGGCCACGCCTCGGCGAGGACGACGCGCGCGCCCGCTATCTCCTTCCCGCCGTCGCCGTCCCTGACGGTCACCGCGAGCGAGGCCGTATCGAAGAGCGGCGCGAGCGACCACGAGACCTCCGGCATGTTCGGCGCAACCTGGAGGTCGAAGGCTTTCGGCGCGCACCCGGAATGACTCAGCTCGACCCTGTACACGCCCGGAGGAAGTCCCGGCACGGTGAAGCCGCCGTCCCAGCCGGTCGTGAACTCCACCGACCCCTGGAGCGTCGACTTCACGCTCTTCGGGGCGAAGGAGACGCGGACGCCCGGCAAGGGCTGCTCCGCACCTTCGAGAAGCACCTTCCCCGATATCTTGCTCCAGACGACCGGATTGAGCTTGACGCCGAGAGGCCGCCGTACTCCGGCGGCCAGATCGACGTTCCCCCGGAAGGCGTCGTACTCGAGGTGCTCGACGACGAGACGCTGTTTTCCCTCGGGGACGCCGTCGAAGACGGCTCTTCCGTCCGCGCCGGACGGGGCGTACCTCCCTCCGAGAAAAACCGTTACTCCGGAGAGGAGCGTTCCGTCCTGCGCCTTGACCTCGACCTGCACAGGACCCGGAGCTTTTCTCTCCTGCGCTCCGGCGTACGGGAGCGCGGCGAAAAAGAGAAGACTGCACACCAACAGAAGCGTCGGAAGGCTGCGAAGGGCATTTCTGATTCTGTTCGCACACTGCATCGCGGGTCACTCTCCTTTACCATCATCCGGGCGCTGGTTCCGCGCACGATTTTTCCACGGAGCGCCTTCCCGCGACAGAGTCGTTTTCTTCCGGAGCGGGACTGCGTTTCCCCCCTCGGGGCAAAGCTACTTTTTCAAATACTCCTCCAGCTTGCCGATATGCTCCTCGATCTCGCCGCGCGGATAGAATTTCCTGCTTTCACGGAACTTTTCGAGCGCCTCCGCGTACTTCCCGGCGCGCTGCAGCATTCCTCCCTCGCGGACAAGCGCTCGGGCGCGCTCCTTCAGCTCCGTCTCCAGGGCGTCGGCGCGAGAAAGCAACTCCTTCTCCTCGTACGATTTCAGGCTTTCACGGTACTTCACGAGCGCTTCATAGAGGCGTCCTTCTTCTTCCAGCGCCTTGCCTTCGCTCCAAAGCGCCGAGGCGAGGACTCTCTCCGGGGACGCGGCCTCTTGCCGCTCCCGGATCAGACGCTCCACCGCGGCGATTCTGCGCCGGACGGACTCCTCGTCGACCCAGGAAAGACTCCCCGCATACGCGGCGCGCGCCTCCTCGAGCCGCCCTCCGGCCTCGTGCGACTCACCCTGCGCGACAAGAGCCGACGCCCTCTCCTGCAGGAGTTTTTCGAGTCCGAGGACGATTTCCCTCACCGTTTCGTCGTCGTTCACCGCGAGGCTCTCACGGTACTTCGTCAGCGCCTCGCGCAGAAGACCGTCCCGATGCAGCTCCATCCCTTCGCGGCGCAACAGGGAAGCGCGCCCTTCTTCGGCCTTGTGCTCTTCCGTCGCCCGACGCCCCGAAGCCTCCACGAAAGCGGAAAGCTCCTCGTCCGGCACGTTCGCGAGGCTTCTGCGGAAACGGTCCATCGCGCCCTCCCGGTCGCCCTTCGCCAGCAGAAGCGCCCCCTCGTCCCTGAGCGCCAGCGCCTCCCGCGCCTTTCGGAGCTCCTCTTCAAGAAGCGCGTCCGAAGCGAAGACAGGGCGCTCCCGCGGCGTCTTCTCCTCCGCCGGACCTTCTTTTTTCTCTCCGCTCTCCAGTTCGATAGGCGGCAAGTCGATGGGCGGCAAAAGCAGTTCTCCGAAAGCGGTTCGTTCCCCGATTCCCTCAAGCTTCCCGCCGGGCTGCGGCCGGGGAGGCTCGTCGAAACGCACGGAGGAGATCATCCGGTCAATCTCCGCAGCATGTTCGTCGAAGAGGGCCGCATCTCCCCCGACCGCAAGGAGCAACACCCCGTCCTCCGCCGCTTCCTTCCAGACGACGCTCCGCATACGAATGAAGGGGCGCGCAGCCTCATCCGTTTCCCGGCGGCTGATCTCGTTCGTGAAGAGGACCGCGTCCTTCCCTCCAACAACTTTTTCTTCCTCGTGGAAGAGGACTTCTATGCTCCCCCCGGGAGATCGTCTCAGCGGAGCGAGGACATCCTCGTAGCGATCCTTCTTCTCTCTCCCTGCGAGCACCACCAGGGAATCGACGGAGGCGCCTCCGGTCGGAGGCTTGCCGGTATAAAAACCGGATGAACCTTTTTTTGAGTAGGGGGACCACGAATCCGGAATTTCGATGTACAGCGAATCGATGCGCCGGTACGTCCAGGTATTTTCAAGGGCCGACGCCGCACCGGAAAAACCTCCCGCGACAGCCCAGACAATCATGAAGACACGGAAACGGCGAACAGAAAAGAACTTCATGCCACACACCTCCACAACGAAAAGAATCTGCCGGTCAATCGAACAGCCCTTCCAGTCCTTCAAGAGAGGAGACAAGCTCCAGCTCTCTCTTCACGCCGCCGACGAAGCGGAAGACCTCCTCATCCTCGAAGAGGGAGAGGCTTTCTTCGAAGAATCGCGCAGCATCGCGAAGCTCGCCCCCGACAAACGCATTCTTGCCGTCCTCCCGCAGGGCGCGCGCCTTTTCAAGACGAGAAACCCGCGCCTCGGGAAGCAGGGGCGCGGGCGGGGAGAGCGGAGCGTTACGCTCTTCGAGCATCTTTTTCAAGAGATCGATCCGTTGCGCAACCTCGGCGTCGGGGAAGAAGAGAAGGCTTTCTTCGTAACGGCGGACCGCGCTCTCCAACCTTCCGGCTTCTTCGTGCGCAACGCCGCGCCCCCGGAGAAGAGCGGCCGTTTCAAGGCGCGAAAGACGCTGTGCGCCCTCCGATGCGGTCGGAGCCGTTTCCGACGAGGCGAGAAGAGGACCTGCCGCCCCTTGCAGGAAGAGCAGGATCAGAAGAATGGGCAGGAAGCGCGGGCATCTCATTTCCGTCATAACATCTCTTCCTTTCCATAAAAAAGTGGAGTATCAACTGCTGAATCTTGTGTTTTCAGAATTATACCCCTCTTCGCAGGGGAGTACAATGGGCGTGCGCTTCAAAACACAGAGCGCCTGTTCCGCACTCCGCGCTTTCTCTGCGGGGGGAAAGTCATTGGATTCGAAAGGCGCGTATGATAGAATTTTCGAGCGGACTTCTTCATATGAGGCGGCCGCGGAGGAGGAGAACGATCACATGGATTTATGCAGTACACAGGACGCCTGGCTGCTTTTTCACAACGACATGGTTCTGGTGAAGTCGAAATCACCCCTGACGCTTCCATCCGAGGACGAGGGCGCGTCGTTTACGGACAAGCTGCTCCACCGGGGAGTTCTCTCCCCCGCGCGGGGCGCTTTTTCATGGGGAGAGTATCCCGCCGACGAACCGGCGCCGCAAGGCTTTGAACCGGTGGGGCTGCGCGAACTGTGGGCCCTCGGCGGAGATTCGCTCTTCCACTCCGCGGGCACGGCGTTTCAGATGATGGACTGGCGGCGAAACTGCCGCTACTGCCCCCGCTGCGCCGCGCTCATGGAGCCGGCCGAAGAGGGGCGGGCCTACGCCTGTCCTCAGTGCGCGTACGTCTCCTACCCGACGCTCAGCCCGGCGGTCATCGTGGCGGTCGTCCGCGACGGAAAACTCCTGCTCGCGCACGGGACTCGTTTCCCTTCGGGGCGCTACAGCGTGCTGGCCGGGTTCGTCGAGCCGGGCGAGAGCCTCGAAGAGACGGTCGAAAGGGAGATTTTCGAGGAGGTCGGCATCAAGGTGAAGGACATCGCCTACTTCGGCAGTCAGCCGTGGCCGTTCCCCCATTCGCTGATGCTCGGCTTCACCGCGCGCTGGGCAAGCGGGGAGATCGTTCCGGACGGAGTCGAGATAGGAGACGCCGACTGGTTCACACCCGAAAACATGCCGGAGATCCCGCCATCCATCAGCATTTCGCGAAAACTCATCGACCACTGGCTCTCCGGAGGTATTGCGTAACACAGTCAGGGAGGTGGAACAACGGATGATACGAGCGCTCGGAATACTGATGCTCCTGGCCTTCGCCCTCGCGTTGCATCCGAACGCGGAAGCCGAAGCGAAGGAGATCGAGAAGGGACTGTCGCGCGGCAGCGTCCTGCTCTCATGGTTCAAGGACGCGGAGATGGACTTTCAGCTTCTCCGCAGCCTTGGCGCGGACGTTGCGGGAGGCGGAGCGGCGGGGGAAATCCTCGTGACCGCGAAAGGGATAACCGACGGGAATCCGGCCTCATGGTCGGCGGCCTTTCTCGCGCTGGGAGAGCGGCTGGAAGCGGACGGAAACGCCCGGCTGGAGCGGGGGCACAAGGTCAGCGCGATGGAGAGCCTGCTGCGCGCCGCGTCGTACTACAGGGCGGCGGAGTACTACGGCGACCCGTCGGCCCCCGAAACCGCGCAGACGGGAATGAAGTGCCGGGACGTCTTCATGAAGGGGATGCAGCTTGCGGCGTGGAAGACGGAGGGCGTGCTAATTCCGTTCGTCAAGGAAAACGATTTTCTGCCCGGCTACTTCCTCACTCCGGCGAAGGGGACCGGCAAGCGGAAGACGTTGATCGCGCAGAGCGGCTTCGACGGCACGGCGGAGGAGATGTACTTCGCCATCGGAAAGGCGGCGCTTGAACGGGGGTACAACGTGCTCCTCTTCGAGGGACCGGGACAGACGGGGAAACGGAGGTTCCATCCCGACTCGTCCTTCGTCCCCGATTGCGCCCCCGCATTGCGGGCGGTCGTGGACTTCGCGCTCGCCCGCCCCGAAGTGCATCCGGCAAAGATCGCGCTCTACGGGGCCAGTTTCGGCGGCTACTTCGCCCTCTCCGGCGCGGTCGGCGAACCCCGGCTGGGCGCGGTGATCGCGAACTCGCCGCTCATCGACGCGCAGGAGCATTTTTTCGCCGGCATGGGACCGCAGTTCGTGGGCATGTTCCAGAACCAGAATCTTACGGCGGAGGAGATCCGCGCCATGCCCGACGAGGAGCTGCCCGCGAAATACAAGTTTTCCCTGCTGAGCCTCTGCGTGCGCTACGGCAAACCGTCGGTGAAGGAGACGCTCGACGTCATGCGGGACTTCCGGCTGCGCGACGACCAGCTCCGCTCGCTGAACATGCCCGCGCTGGGGCTCGTCGGCGAGGCGGAAGGAAGGATTCCCCTGGCTCAGGCGAAGCGCTTCGCGGAGCTGGTCCCGAAGGCCGCCCTCCACATCTTCACGGAGGAGAGCGGGGCGAACATCCACTGCCAGCTCGACAACATGCCCCTCTCGTGGGCGGTTGCGCTCGACTGGCTCGACGAGCAGTTCCGGTAAAGGCGCATACATAGAGGGGCGGAAAGACCCGTACGAGCCTTTCCGCCCTTCTTTTCCACAGCCTGTATTTTCGCTTACAACCTTACTTCTTCAGCCCCATGGCCTCCAGCCGGTAGGGCTCGACCTGCTCCAGGATGGACTCCTGCGAGTCGATCATGCCCATCGCGGTGATGTACACTTCGGGGACTTCCTCGCCGTTCTTGTGCTTTCTGAAGATATCGACGACCGCCTCGGCAGTGGAGTACTCGCCGCGGAAGACGCAGGACGCCAGTTCGCCCTTCCAGACCAGTTCCACTTCCTCGTCCACGCCGCCCCATCCGACGACCGCGATGTCTTTGCCGGCATCCTTCACCGCGCTGAGCGCGCCGACGGCCATCGCGCTGTTGATGGCATAGATCATGTCGACGTCAGGGAAGGAGGTCATGATGTTCTGCGCCGCATTGTACGCCTTCACCCTGTCATACTCCGCGCCGCCCTCGTAGACGATTTTCACGTCGGGAAGCTCCTTGTTGATGATCGCTTTGCTGGTGAGCGCGTAACGGTCCTGCGTAAGGGAGCCCGGGTTGCCGTAGAGCACCGCCATCTCGCCCTTGCCGCCCTTGTTCTTCTTGAACCATTCCACGATCCATTCTCCGGCCAGTTCACCGCCCTTGCGGTGGGAGTAGCCGACCCAGCTCAGAATGTCCACGCCCTCTTTCTTGTCGAAGGGGATTGTGTAGTTGAGGATGATGAGGGGGATTCCCGCCTCGTTGATCTCTTCGTAGGCGCCCATTTGCGCGAAGAGTTCGGTGGGGCCCATGAGGATGAAATCGGGCTTCAGGTTGATGAAGTCCTTGATGATGGTGTACTGCTGCTCATGGTTCGCGTGGGACTCGGGCGCGCGCACGAAGAACTCGAACTCCACGCCCTGCTTCTTCAGTTCGGTCTGAAGGTTCACCCCGAACTTTCCCCACCAGTCGGACATATCGTAGGTAGGAGGCGCATAGGCTATCTTCAGCTTTCCGAGGGGCTTCTCCGCCGCAAAGGCGGTCCCCGCCACAAACACCGCTAGGAGCACTGCTGCCAGAATCAAAAACCATCTGCCGTCGATCCGTTTCTTCATTTCTTCCACTCCCTTCACGATTTGAAATACAGAGGAACGTATCTATCGCGTCAACCCGAACCATTTCGGGCATCGACCCGCTTCTTTCGTCAGTTTTTCAACGACTTCTTGATCTTCTGCTGGTTCCGCATGGTGCGCAGAGCCACAGCGAAGACGATCATCAGACCGAGAACGAACTTCTGCCAGAAGTAGCTCACGTTCATCAGGATGAGGCTGTTTTCGAGGATCGCGATGAGCACCGTGCCCATCATCGTGCCCAGGATGGTGCCGTACCCTCCGGCGAGACTGGTGCCGCCGATGACCGTCACCGCGATGATGTGGAGCTCGATACCCGACCCGGCGACCGCCTGGGCCGAGTTCAGCTTCGCGGTCATGATGATGGCCGCCAGTCCGCCGAGCACGCCCGCTATCGTGTAGATAAGGCAGATGACCTTGTTCGAGCGGATTCCGGCGAGGCGCGAGGCGACGATGTTGGAACCGATGGCGACGCTGTAGCGTCCGGCATAATGATATTTTAAGAAGAAGAGAACCGCGAAAGCTACTGCGAGCGCGATGAAGACCTGGGAAGGGATGTCGAAGAGCTTCGCCGTCGCGATGCTGCGGAACGCTTGGGGAAAGCGGTAGTAGATATTGTCCCCCACCAGCATGTAGGAGAGCCCGCGGAAGATGTTGAGCGTGGCGATCGTCGCAATGATGGGAGGCAGTTTGATCTTTGTGATGAAGAGGCCGTTGGTCAGTCCACAGAGTCCGCCGGTGACGAGAGCGATAAGAACCACGACTGGGACGGGAAGATCGAGGACGTTGAACGAGAATCCTATGACCGCCACCGAGAGACCGAGGATCGAGCCGACGGAGACGTCGATGCCGCCGGTGACCATGATCAGCGTCATGCCGATGGCGAGAATAAGATAGAGAGCCGACTGTTCGAGAATGCTGACGAAGTTTCTGTAGGTGAAGAAGTTGGGGCTGATCATCGAGATGATCGCCACCGCCGCGAGAATTGTGACAAGGATGACCGTGTGGTTCTGGGAGTGCTCGTCCGACCAGAAGAGTTCCTTGAACTTGTTCATGTTCTTCCTCCTTTTTCGCTGTACGTCCTTCGCAATATACGGTGAGGGGGGGCGATCAGAGCGCGGCCAGAGCGTGGATGTCCTCGACGCTGGTCTTGTCCGGCGTCAGAACTTCGCGGATCCTCCCCTTGTTGACGATGATGATGCGGTCCGAGAGGGAGAGAATCTCCTCGTGCTCGGTGCTCAGGAAGATGATGGAGATTCCTTGCGCGGCAAGATCCAGCATAAGCTTGTAGACCTCGAACTTGGCCCCCACGTCGATGCCGTGCGTCGGCTCGTGCAGTATCAGGATGTCCGCGTCGGTGTCCAGAAGACGGGCGATCATCATCTTCTGCTGGTTGCCGCCGCTCAGAAGCTGCGCCTGCTGTTCGGTGGACGTGGCCTTGATGTCGAGCTTTTCGATGTATCTCTTCGCCGATTCGATTTCCTTAAGAGTATGAATAAAACCGTTGCCGAGGTATTTTTGAAGCGAGGATACCGTCTCGTTGGCCCGGAGCGTCATGATGGAGAAGACGCCCTTCGCCAGCCGGTCGTTTGTCATATAGGCTATTCCCTTCTCGATCGCCTGGTGCGGGTCGGAGAAAGAAACATCCGCACCGTGCAGCACGATTGTTCCGGAATCCGGAACCACCGAGCCGTTGAGAATATCGGCGATCTCCTGAAGACCGGAGTACTGCAGGCCGTAAATCCCGAGGATTTCCCCCTTCTTCAGTTCGAAAGAGACGTCCTCTATTCTCTCGGTCGTATCGCCGCAAAGACCGCGCACTTCGAGCACCGGCTCTCCGATAGTCTTTTGCGGACGGGGAGGGAACTGCTTTTCGAGCGTCTTGCCGACCACCATCTGCACGAGGGTTCTGCCGTCGATCGTCTTGGTCTCCACGGTGTCGACGAGCTTTCCGTTGCGGAGCACGGTGACCCGGTCGGTGATTCTGAAAATCTCGTCGAAGCGGTGGGAGACGTACATAATTCCAACGCCCTGCTCGCGGAGAGTGCAGAGCACTTTGAAGAGCTGCTCCACTTCCTTTTCGTTCAGGCTCGCCGTCGGTTCGTCGAGGATGAAAACCCGCGCCCCCTTCGAGAGCGCCTTCGCAATCTCGACGAACTGCCGGACGCCCGGCGGCAGATCCTTCACAAGGGCCTTCAGCGGAATGGAAACGCCGAGCGTCTCGAGGATGGCGCGCGCTTTTTCCTCCATGGCCCGGTAGTCCACGAGCCCGAGCGATGTCTGCACCTTGTCGTACAGACAGATGTTCTCCATGACGGACATGGTGTCGATAAGCTGAAGCTTCTGGTACACGACGGAAATGCCGCAATCGAGGGAGTGCTTGGGAGATTCGATGCACGCCGCGTCGCCCGCGATGAGGATGGTACCGCTGTCGAGGTGATACGCCCCCGAGATGATCTGCACAATGGTGGACTTCCCCGCGCCGTTCTGCCCGACGAGACCGAGGATCTCACCCTTGCGGAGATCGAAAGATACTGAATCGAGAGCTTGTACTCCCGGGAACGCTTTCGACACGTCCCGGACTTCGAGAATAATTTCCTGCACTGCTCCATCGCCCCCTTTACGCTGCTGAAAAACCGGCGCCGGACAGGCGGAGAAGCGTGAAAAGCATATCCGGCGACACGTTCGTCGGAAAACGGGCGCGCACTGCGGCGCGCCCGGCTCAAACAGTTGCTAATGCACCGCGCTGTTCGCGATATCCTCCGCGGTGACCGTGAAGTACTCCTTCCGCGCGTTCTCCGGCGTGGAAAGCTCATTGACGATCTCCATGGCGTCCTTCACCGACGCGTTGCCGTGGATAACCGCCTTCACGCCCTGCAGAATCGCCGTCGGGTAGTCCGACTGCCACACGTTCCGCCCCATGTCGACGCCGATGGCGCCTTCCTGCATCGCCTTGTAGGTGAGTTCGATCACGTCCCGGTAGGTATCCAGCTTCGGGCCTCCCGCGACCACGATGGGGGCGGGCGTCTTCGCCACAACCTCCGCGAACCCCTCGCAGTAGTAGGTCTTGACGATGTCGGCGCCCATCTCCGCGCAAAGGCGCGAGGCGTGCGAGAGATAGCGCTTCTCTTTGCGGTCCTTCAGCGCCTTCCCCACGCCCGTCACGCCGAGCACCGGAAGATCGAACTCCGCCGCCTGCGTGATCATGTCGGTAAGGTTGAGGATGGTCTGGTGTCCGTGCTCCGAACCGACGAAGATGGAGACGGCGACCGCCGAGGCGTTCATGCGAACGGCCTGGGCGGCGTTGAGGATCAGCTCCTCGTCGTCGATGTCGGGATCGAGGATGCTGTTGCCGCCGCTCGCCCGCAGCACCACGCCCTGCGTGATGGCGGGATCGATGCAGGTGGTGAGAATCCCCGGGCTCAGCATCAGCGAATCGACGTGCGGAAGCAGCTTCTCTATCGCCTCGGCGGGCTTCTCCATGCCGTGCGTTGCGCCCATGAAATAGCCGTGGTCGATGGCGAGCATCAGCGCTCTCCCGTCGGGGGCCACGATGGAACTCAACCTGTTCTTCTTTCCCCAGCTCATATGTTCAAACATAGCGTTCCTCCTTTTCTAGAAAAAACTCACATACGTGACACAAACTCACAATAGTGATATACTCTGTCTGATATTCTAACGTATGTAACGGGATTGTCAAGAAATAAAACAAGAATTCCCAAGGGAGTTTTTTCACTTTTATTCTGCTAGAATAAACCGTCGCACGCGGAAGGATCCGCTGAGGAGGGAACGCTCATGCAAGAAAGACCGAGGGACGAGAACAGTCCGAGGAGGCAGTATCTCGCCGAGGTGGCTCATCTGTACTATAACCAGGGGAAGACGCAGCAGGAGATCGCGGAGCTCGTGGGCATCACGCGCTCCGGAGTTTCGCGGCTGCTGACCGAGGCCCGCGAGAAGGGGATCGTGGAGATTCTCGTCCACTATCCGTGGCAGACCTCGAAGGAGCTCGAAGACGAGCTCTCCGGGCTTTTCGGCCTGAAGGACGTCCGCGTCCTCGTCCGGGGGGGGAAAAACGACCGCGAGATGCTCGACGGACTGGGTTCCGTCGCGGCGCAGTTCTTCCTGAACATCCTGCGGGACGGCCACATCGTCGGCGTCTCGTGGGGAACGGCCCTCTACAGCATGCTCCAGGCGATCCGCCCCGTACACCGTCCGGACGTCAAGGTGGTGCAGCTCATCGGCGGCACGGGGGCGGAGCACTCGTCGATCGTCGGGCCTTTGCTGGCGCCGATGCTGGCGAATCTTCTGGGCTGCTCGTGTCACTACCTCCACGCGCCGCTGATCACGGAGAGCGAGACCTTCCGCAAGGCCGTTCTCCAGGAGCGACCTATCCGGGAGACGCTCGAACTCGGACGAAAATCCGACATTGCGCTGGTGGGCATAGGCGCGACGCACCCTGAAATCTACAATCCGTTTCGGCTGGGGTACATCTCCAAGGACGAGCTCAACGAGATATCCCATAACGGCGCCGTCGGGCTCATCTGCGGACGCCACTACTCCATCGACGGCGCGGAACTGGATATCCAGGTGAACAGAAAGGTGATCGGCATTACGCTGAAGGAGCTGGCGACGGTGGAACGGGTGATCGGCGTCGCGGGGGGAGCGCTCAAGGCGGAATCGATCCTGGGAGCGCTCCGCGGACGGCATGTGAACGTCCTCGTCACCGACGACATCGCGGCGCGAAAGGCGCTGGAGATCCACAAAAGCGGAGAGTCCCGCACGGGCTGAAAGATCAGACCGCTTCGGAAACGTCCTCTCCGATGCACCTCCGGATGAAAAGCGAAGGCATGGCCGCGAGGTCGAGAAAGACGGCGGGAGAGAGCGCGTCTCCGTTCTCGTCGCGATGCAGAAGCACCCTTGGACGGAGCACGCCCCGTTCTCCAGGGGCGACGACGACTCCCGACCGTCCGTCGGAGAGGACAATGCCGGTACCGGGCGGGTACATCCCGAAAGCGCCGACGAACACCCTCACCACCTCGCTGTCGAGGTGCGTGCCTATATTGTCCATCAACAACGAGACGCCCTTCCTACCGGACATGCGTCTCTTGTAGGCCCGCTCCGACGTGACGGCGTCGAAGACGTCGGCCACTGCCGCAATCCTCGCCGCCATCGGGATGGACTCGCCTGAAAGCCCGTCCGGATACCCCGTTCCGTCCATCCGTTCATGATGGCTCCGTACCATGTTCAGGACGACTTTGTCCGTCACGCCCGACTTCCGCAGCGCGGCCTCCCCGACGAGCGGGTGCCTGCATATTGTTTCGTACTCTTTTTCCGAAAGAGTCCCCGGCTTGTTCAGAATTTCCTCGGGGATATACGTCTTGCCAAGGTCGTGCAGCAGTCCGCCGGCCGCGACGGAAACAACCGCCATCTCCCTCTCCGGGAACATTCGATGCGCCAGAAACGCCGAAAGGAGCCCCACGTCGACAGAGTGCGAGAGCAGCAGATTATCCTTCCTGAGCACGAACCCCAGGTGCAGCGGAATGTCGGGATCGGCGGCTACGGCTTCGGCGAGCATCCTCCCCGCACGGAGCAACGTGAAGCTCTGCAGCGTGCCCGGTCCGCCGGAGAACACCTTCTCGCAAAAAGAGGTAAGATAGTACATCGCATCCTCGTACAAAGTGCGGAAGCGCTGCTCCGAAGGGCGTTTCCCGCGGGCCATGACCTCCAAAATTTCGTTCAGCGAGAGCTCCGGTCGTTCGCGCACCACTACCGAGAAAACACCCGCGTTCAAAAGCGAAAAAGCGAATCCTCTCCGTTTTGAAGGAGAAAGCGCCGCGAAGTCGGCGTCCCTTGAGAGAAGCAGGGCGCCGTGCGGAGAGAGCACATCTTCGGCAACAACACCGCAAAAGGTTATAAGATCCACTGCCGGAATCCGGCATACACCGCCATCCACCATCGCCGTGCCCTCCTGTGAGCGTAAGATGCATATCGAAAGAAAAAAACCATACCCCATGCACAATGCATAGAGAGAGAGCGGTTCGAGTATACCATTGCACGACCGACCTCTCTCCACTGTCGGCAACGGAAGCAGTGCTCCTTGCGCTTCATTTCCGCGAAGCGGCCCGCCCTTTTCTCACATCCAAAGACTCCCGCGTGAAGCGAGCATCTGGAATCAGTTGCGTCCTTTACTCTCCTTACAGAAGAAGGGTTTTCAATAAATAAGTCCTATTTTATATGCACTTTTTATCATTATATAAATAATATAATCGTCTTGCTTTATGAAAATTTAGTGGTAGGATATCTTCTTATTTCATGTTCATTTTTTCGGGAGGTGCGTCGAGTGCGCGTTGCTGTGCTAGTGAAGCAGGTCCCCGCGACGGAAAACGTCAAGATCGACGAGACGACGGGAACCATGATACGCGAGGGCGTGGAGGCCGAGCTGAATCCGCTCGATCTGCACGCCGTGGAGGAGGCGGTCCGCCTCAAGGAGCGCTTCGAGGGGACGGAGGTCGTCGCGATCTCCATGGGGCCGCTCGGAGCGAAAAAAGCGCTGAAGGCCGCTATCGCCATGGGGTGCGACAGAGGCGTTCTGCTCTCGGACAGAAAGTTCGCCGGATCGGACACGTTGGCCACGGCGCGGACCCTCGCCGCGGGGCTCGTCCACGAGGGCGGATTCGACCTTGCGCTCTCCGGCGAACGGGCGACCGACGGCGAGACCGGGCAGGTCGGTCCGGCGGTCGGGCGTATTCTTGACATGTCCCCGCTCACCTTCGTGAGCGAGGTGGAGTCGGTCGGTGCGGACACGATCGTCGTCCGGCGCGCGGTCGAAGGAGGACACGAACGGGTGGAGGCCCCTCTTCCCGCGATGCTCTCCGTGGTGAAGGAGATCAACGTTCCGAGGCTCTGCACGCTCGGCGGGAAGATCCGCGCGAAGAAGGCGGAGATCCCCGTCGTCGGGGCAGCCGAACTGTCGATTCCGGAGGAACACCTCGGTTTGGCTGGGTCGCCCACGAAAGTGGTCAGGGTGTCGTACCCGCAGATCACCCGCAAGGGGAAAAAGCTCTCGGCGACCGACGACCTGGACGCGGCTCTGGACGCGATCCGCGGGCTGCTCGCGGACAGAGGGGCGGTGTAGTCCATGAACGAATACAGAGGCGTCTGGACGCTCGCGGAAGTCCGCGAGGGAAGAGTGCATCCGGTATCCTACGAACTGCTCGCATGGGGGCGCGATCTCGCCGACGCGCTTGAGGTTCCTCTCTCGGCGACGCTGCTGGGAAGCGACGTCGCCGATCAGGCGGACGGCCTGATCGCGGCCGGGGCGGACCAGGTGTACGTGGTGGACTCGCCCGAACTGGCGTCCTTCCTGCCGGACAGCTACACGAAAACGCTCGCCGCGCTGGTGGAACGGCACAAGCCGGAGATCTTCATCGCCTCGGCCACATCGACGGGGCGCACCATCATGCCCCTGCTCTACGTGGACGAAGAGACGGGGCTCACCGCCGACTGCACGGAGCTGACCATCGAGAAGGCGGAGCGGCTGCTGCTTCAGACGCGCCCCGCTATCGGGGGCAACGTCATGGCGGACATTCGGACTCCGCTCGGGCGTCCGCAGATGTGCACCGTCCGCCCCCGCTCGAAGAAACCGCTCCCCATGGACCGCTCGCGGACGGGAAAGATCTTCCGCGAGAGCGTGGACAAGAGAGCCCTCTCCTCCGTGATGAAGCTCCTCGAATTCCTTCCGGAGAAGAACGTCGGCGCGCCGCTGCAGGACGCGGAGATCATCGTCTCGGGCGGCAAGGGGATGAAGAACGCGAAGAACTTCGCGATGCTCGAAGAGCTGGCGAGGCTCCTGGGCGGCTCCGTCGGCGCGTCGCGCACCGCGGTCGACCTGAACTGGGCCCCCTACTCCTCGCAGGTGGGTCTTTCCGGAAAGTCCGTCACGCCGAAACTCTACCTCGCCTGCGGCATCTCCGGCGCAGTGCAGCACCTCGCGGGGATGTCGGCGTCGGACACGGTCATCGCCATCAACACCGACCCCGAGGCCCCCATCTTCCGCGTGGCGGACCTCGCCATCGTGGGGGACGTCCTCGAAGTCGTCCCCGCCCTTATAGGGAGGCTGAAATCATGAGCGGCGCATTCTTCGGCAACACAGACGCTCTGCGCGAGCGCTACAACACGATCACTCCGGAGATCCTCGCGGAGCTGAAGGCGGCGGTGGGCGCGAAGAACGTCGTCGCCGGCGACCCCGACGCCCTGGAGAGCTACGCCTCCGACGAGGCGGGCATCATGTTCACCTCCATGCCGGACGTCGTGGTGAAGGCGGAGAACACGGAACACGTCTCCGCCGTGATGCAGCTGGCCTCCAAGTACAAAATCCCGGTCACTCCGCGGGGCGCGGGGAGCGGACTCGCCGGGGCCGCGGTTCCGCTGTGCGGGGGCATCGTCCTCTCGATGGAGAAGATGAACCGGATTCTCGAAATCGACCCGATCAACCGCGTGGCGGTGGTCGAGCCGGGCGTGGTTACCAACGAACTCTGCAAGGCGGTCGCCGAGCACGGATTTCTCTACGCGGGCTACCCGATGAGCACCGAGACCAGCTTCATCGCGGGAAACGTGGCCACCAACGCGGGCGGCGGCAAGGTCATCCGCTACGGCAACACACGCCGCCACATTCTCGGTCTGGAGGTCGTCGTTCCGTCCGGCACCGTCCTCAACCTCGGCGGCCGCATCCGAAAGGACACGTGGGGGTACAGCCTGATGCAGCTCATCATCGGCTCGGAAGGGACGCTCGGCGTCGTGACGAAAGTCGTCGTCAATCTGGAGCCAAAGCCGGGCAGGACGGTGAACCTCCTCGCGGCCTTCCCCGATCTCGATTCGGCGGTGGACAGCGTGGCGAAGGTCATCCGCACCGGCATCCCGGTCATCTCCTGCGAGCTGCTGGACAAGATCTCGGTGAACATCACCACGAAGCACGTCAACACACCGCTCCCCTACCAGGACAAAGCCGACGCCTTTTTGCTCATCCAGATAGAGGGAGACTCGGAGGAGCGGCTTGAGGACGGCTACGAGAAAGTGGGAACCCTCTGCCTTCAGAACGGCGCGCTGGAGGTCTTCGTGGCGGAGAGCCGGACCGAATCCACGGCGATATGGAATATCCGACAGAACCTCGCCGAGGCCATGCGCGCCTACGACCCGTACTGCTCGCTCAGCGGCGACATGGTGGTTCCCCTCTCCGCCGTCCCGGAGATGGTGGAGGAGATACGCAAAGCGGCGAAGGAACGCGGCATCGCGGTCGGCATCCTTGGACACATCGCCGACGGCAACCTCCACCCGATCATCTTCAAACCGGAGTCGATGGAGCCTATGGAGTGGGCGGAGTACGCCGAGACCTTCTACGACGACCTGACCAGCGTCGCGCTCCGGCTCGGCGGCGTGGGGAGCGGAGAGCACGGCATCGGCTACGTGAAGATGCCCATCTTCCTCCATTCGAAATCCGACGAAGAGCTGGAGATCATGCGCGGGATCAAGCGTTCCTTCGACCCGCAGGGCATCCTGAACCCCGGCAAGCTGCTGGGAAACTGACGTACGCGGCACACATACCGGAAACACGAGAGGAGAAGAGATTATGATCGACAAGAACAGGTTCGGCATTCTCGCAGTGGCCTTCGTCTGGTTCACCACGCACTTCGGAGGCGGTTTCGCCAGCGGCGTGCAGGTTCTGCAGTTTTTCGTTTCCTACGGATGGTACGCCGTCTTCCTGCCGGTTCTCTCCATAGCCATCGTTACCGCGGTGCTGTACTATGCGTGGACCTTCGCGGCGGTGTACTGCACCTTCGACTACCGCGAGTGGGGCAACAAGTACTTCAAACCCTTCGAGGCGGTCTTTTCCAACGCATACGAGGCTATGTACATCCTCATCCTTCTCATCGCCTCCGCGGTGGCCTTCGCCACGGGCGGCACGGTGATGCAGCAGATCCTCGGGACTCCGTATGTCACGAACACCGTGATCGTCGCCGTCTGTATCTTCTTCCTCACCATCTTCGGCGCTGACCTCGTCAGAAAGGCCGCCTCCACGATGGCGGTGGTCATCATCGCCGGTATGCTGGTCATCTACGTGGGCAACCTGATCGTCAACTTCCCGAAGCTGCTCGCCATCCTCCGGGAAGCTCCCGCGCCTTCGAGCTTCCTCGACGCGCTCTGGGCTTCGCTGAAATACGCCGGCTTCCAGACGTGCGCGATGGGAGCCTACATCGCCGTGGCCGACGCACTGAAAAGCCGCGAAGACGCGAAGAAGGCTTCCGTCTGGGGCTTCATCGTCAACGCGGGAATGCTCTGGCTCGCCACCGCAGGCATCCTGCTCCACTACCCCGCCATCCTCACCGAGAAGGTGCCCGTGCTCTACGTGGCCGCCCACGGGGGCGGGGGCGCCGTCGGCACGGCCATCGTCTCGCTGCTCATCTTCCTCGCCGTGATCTCCACCGGCGTCAGCCTCATCTTCGGCGGCGCGCGGCGCATCGTCGGACTCTGGGGGAAGATGAAGGGCTCCACCGCGGCGGGGGACAGAAAAGTGAACGTCGTCGCCTCTCTGATCTACGTCCTCATCACATGGGGCGTCGCGCTCTTCGGCCTCATCCCGCTGATCGCGAAGGGGTACGGTTATCTCGGCGTGCTCTCCTTCCCGCTGCTCATCGTCCCGGTGCTGCTCATCGGCGTCATGCGCTCCGGAAAGTGGGGCAAAGAGCTGTAGAGAGTCGAAAATTCAGTTTCACCTATGTGCAACACACAGGGTGGGGGGGTATATTCCCTTCCACCCTGTTCTTGTGATAGAATAGCAACAGAAACCATTTCGGAGGTGAATACGCTATGGAAAGAAGAGGAATAACCACAATGAAAGGAAATCCGATGACGCTTGTCGGCCCCGGCCTGCAACCGGGAGACAAAGCGCCTGATTTCTTCGTGCTCGACCAGACGATGGCCCCGAAGACGCTGAAGGACTTCGCGGGAAAGTTCAAGGTCATCTCGGTGACCCCTTCGCTGGACACCCCCGTGTGCGACCTCCAGATTCACTGGTTCAACGAGGACGCTTCGAAGCAGCCGCAGAGCGTGGCGGTGCTCAACATCTCGATGGATCTTCCCTTCGCCATCAAGCGCTTCTGCGCCACCGGCGGCATAGAGAACGCCGTCGCTCTCTCGGACCACAGGGACGCCTCCTTCGGAGCCAACTGGGGCGTCCTGATGAAGGAGCTTCGCCTCCTCGCCCGCTCCATCTTCATCGTGGACAAGGAGGACGTGATCCGCTACGTCCAGATCGTCCCGGAGCAGACCGCCGAGCCGGACTACGAAGCAGCCCTGGCCGCGCTGAAGGAGCTTATGTAGCGTAACGGAACACGAGGAGCCCGGAGAGATCCGGGCTCCTCGCTTGCTTGGGTATAGAGTTCAGCGGCTTTTCCGTACCGAAACGGAAGAAAAACGCAGCGCATCAACATATACATCTCAGCGCATATATACGCTTGCTCCATAAATAATATTTCTCAGTTACCAAGTTATTGGGCAAAATTTTCCTTCCTTGTCTTGAAAAAACGTCATATCCAGTCATACTCAAAAGAGAATCACCCTCGACATGGAGAACAAGCGTTGCCCATGCGACCTCGCGCCCAGACCGTCTTTCCCCGTCACGCGACGCAAGAGGCGCAAGCCGATCCTCTCGAAGAACAGTTCCACATCACCCGGCTCGCGGTCCATGTGGAGCCTGCCATCCGGGATATAGTCATATGCAGTTTGTCTTCACCTCATTTTCTTTTCGAAGCGGAAGAAAAAATCTCCGCCTACCATATCTTCAGACGTATCGGGGTCTTTGTGCTGGGGATTGAAGAATTCCACTATGTGGAAGCCGCATCGATTCACATAAAAATGAATATTTCGCTTTTCAAAATACGGGGTAACGGTTTCCCAAACTTTTGTGTCAGGGTGCAGCTTTTCAACTTCTTTCCAAATAGTCTGTCCCACACCACGACTCTGCGTTCCATATTTTACATAGAGGAAATCAAGATGATTGCGTTGTGCTTCTTTGTCAATTACAACGATAGCTCCACCAACCATCTCACCATTCACAACCGCTTTGTAAGCAAATGCCCCTTTTTTTGATAATGCAATGTCGATGTCCTTTTCAGGAAGTATCTCCACATCCAAGTCAGAAACCTCTGCCGCTATTCCTTTTTGAAAAGCCTCTTGCATATCCTTTTTGTATTCTGTCAAATCTTCTTGACTGACAGGTACCAACTTAAAGTTCATATATGATGCTCCTTTTGCAGAATACTGATACTTTTTTCGCTTTACGACAAGGACGACTGCTGTAAGCACAACCGCCATCACTTCAGCTACAACAATGGAAATCCAAATACCATCAATTTGCCAAATCATTGGGAGGAGCAAAACAGAGCCGAGTTGGAACACCAATGTACGCAAGAAAGCAATCAAGGCGGAGGTTAGCCCGTCGTTCAGAGCAGTAAAGAAACCTGAACCGAAAATGGCAAAACCCATAAAGGGAAATGCAATGGCGAAAATACGGAACCCGGAAACAGTCAAATTCATCAGCTCTTTGTCGTAACCCACGAATATTTGAGCCAACGGAACAGCAAGCAGCTGTGCGGCAGTTACCATAACGAGCCCACCAACACCAAGCAGTCGAAGGCTTTTTTTTAAAAGTCCCTTGAGTTCGTCGTGATTTCTTGCTCCATCGTGATAAGCGAAAACAGGTGCTACACCTACAGAGTAACCTATAAAGGCAGCCGAAAAAAACATGCTGACAAACATCATGACACCATAAGCTGCCACACCGTTTTCCCCGGCGAATTTCAGAAGCTGTATGTTATAGAGCATTCCCACGATACTCATGGAAACATTGTTCATGAATTCGGAAGATCCGTTGGTACAAGCCTTGAAAATTGTCTTGCCATAAAAGCTGGTTTTGCCGAGGCGAAGAATACTGCTGTTTTTCCGAGAAAAATAGACAACAGGAATAATGCCGCCTATAAACTGGCTGACAGCCGTAGCAATAGCCGCTCCTGCCAGCTTATATTCCAGCGGAAGAAGAATCACCAAAAAAGCATCCAAAACCATATTGGCAACACCGGCTGCACCCGTCACGAAAAGGCCGAACCCAGGCTTTTCCGCCGCTACAAAAAAGCTTTGAAACACAAGTTGCAACACAAAAAACGGTAAAGTTGTAAGAATGATTCGTCCATAAACAACACAATGCTCAAGCAGCTCTTCTTTTGCACCAAGCAGCGCGGCAATGGGACGAATAAATACAAATCCCAATATGGTGAAGAGGACGCCAAGAACAAAAGCCACATACACAAACAGGGAGAAATATCTGTTCGCCTTTTCCTTGTCACCCGCACCGAAGGCGTTGGCAACAATGGCGGTTCCTCCGGCGCCAAACATGAAGCCAACAGTTGCCACGATCATCAAAAATGGCATGATCAGATTGACTGCGGAAAATGCCACTTTGCCTGCATAATTCGAGACAAAGAATCCGTCCACCACACTGTAAATGGATGTAAAAATCATCATAGCAATGGACGGAAGTGTAAATTTTATCAGCTTGCCGTAGGTGAAACGATCCGAAAGCTGTATCGTCATGATTTCCTGCCAAACCAACTGATCGCAAAGTCTGCAACAGCCGGCGCCAAGTCCTTAATATTCCAATCGCTTGTATTTATTATTAAGTGATATGCGTCACGCCGCCCCCACTCGGCGCCCGAAAGGATTTCCCTTGTCTGAGAGCGAATCTTATCGATCTCTTTCATCCTCTGAACGAGAGCTTTTTCCGTAAGTTGTTCGCTCTCCGAAGCACGTTCCATACAACGCTTCACCTTTGCCTCCACAGCAGCACAAACAAATGTATTGAACGGATTGTATTTCTTTAAAATCACATCGGCGTTTCTACCTACGATGATACAATCCTTGCCCAAGGCGGCAATGTCCTCGATCACTCTTTTTTGCTCAAGCAGAAGAGTTACCCCGCTTGTTTGCATATATGTCGCAGAACCGATAGTGCTTCGAAAAGTAATGGGGAAATTCTGCCAACCGTGATTGTGTAACCTGCCCTCTACATAATTCGGATCAAGCCCGCTTTTTTCAGCAACAGCAGAAATAATTTCACTGTCGTAATAATCAAAGCTCATAATATCCGCAAGACGCTTTCCGAGTTCACGCCCTCCTGAGCCGAATTCACGACTTATAGTAATAATTTTCATTGCCTCTCTCCTTTATAAAGCACCGATTCGCTTACGAAAACAATCCGCATATTTTCCCATCAGACGAATGTATGTGTTGATTTCTTCTGTCGACCAAGATTCAAAAGCCTGTACTTCCGCTTCGTAGAGCTTCGCCACAGTCTTCTTCACGTACTCCTTACCCTTTTCCGTCAGGACGATTTTTTTTGCTCTGCCTGTGTACTGTTCCAGAAATAGAATGCCATCAGCCTCTAAACCTCGAATAGCCGAGTTCACCGTCTGTTTGCTGATTCCCGATTTCTTATAAATATCGCTGAGCAAACAAATTTCGCCCGCGTCGTAGATTGTATACAATACAATAGAGACGCTGTCCGTAATGCCCAGCTTTAACGATGCCTGATGATACAATGCTTCCATTTCAGAAGTCAGATAATTGATTCGATGAATTTCGTCAAATCTCTTTTGATTCATTACCATACCTCCAAGTACGATTTCGTACCTTTATTATAGTACGAAATCGTACTTTCATCAATAGGGGTCAAAAAGTTACAAAAAAGGAATCTCGTGGAAAATATCCTACGAGCCGAGTCGAATGCCGGAGGCGAGGTCTTGGAGAATATTCTGTTCATCGACGCCATACGCAGAAGCCTGTCCGCTTCCGTTGGTTGGACTCTTTTCGTCGTCGACGCACAAGACGAAAACACCCCCGACGCCCCGCGATACCGAGCCCACCACAAAGAGCAGAGAAAGCGAGATGCGGATGAACACACGCAATATCCTTCTTACTACGCGATACACCTCCCTTTTCTTCCAGAGCACCCGATGCACACCGCCATACATTGCTCCCAAGCGTGTCTTTTCAGACCTGCAATCGAAACTTTTTCACTCCTGCCGGGGTCAACAACACTTCGAAACTCCTTCTTGCGACACTTAGCAGACGGTTGAATAACATGATTTTTACGAAAAATCAACTCTTCTTCCTTCGAGTATCATCGCCTCGATACATTCACTTACCGACATTAGTACGACTTCAGTGCGAAACTCACGCCAAGCTTCTTCCGAAAACAAAGAAGCGCCGGATCTCGGGCGAGATCTCCGGCGCTTCTTTTCTCTGTGTTTTTCCAGGTTTACAGCTTGCCTACCAAGTCGATCCCCGGAGTCAGGGTGTCCGCCCCGGGCTTCCACTTGGCGGGGCAGACCTTGTCGCCGTACTTGGCGACGAACTGGGCGGCCTGCACCTTGCGGAGCAGCTCCTCCGCATTGCGGCCTATTCCCATGTCGTGGATCTCGTACGCCTTGATCTCCCCTTCGGGATTGACGATGAACGTACCACGAAGCGCCTGTCCGTCGCTCTCGACCATCACGCCGAAGAAACGGGAGAGAACGCATGCGGGGTCGGCGAGCATGGGGTACTGTATTCTCTTGATGGTCTCCGACGCGTCGGCCCACGCCTTATGCACGAAGTGCGTATCGGTGGAGACGGAGTAGATTTCGCAGCCGATCTCCTTGAACTGCTCGTAAAAGTCGGAGAGATCGTCGAGTTCCGTGGGGCAGACGAAGGTAAAGTCCGCGGGGTAGAAGAAGAAGACTCCCCATTTGCCAAGAACGGAATCCCGTGTAACTTCAGTGAACTTCCCGTTGCGATACGCCTGAACTTTGAATTCCTCCAAACGACGTCCGATCAAATTTTCCATGATGCACCCTCCTCGAAAAGTATGTATTCCTTATGAACCGCGGGTGTGGCCGCAAGCCGCGTCCGCGGAGAGAATCCATTTAAAAGCAAGTCGATTTAAAACAACAGTTAAATGATAGTCCATGTTGTTAGGTTTGTCTACCTCAAAAAGAAGAAAAACATGAAAATACAGGAGAAAAATTTTTCACTCTTTTCTCAATGCAATACGATGCGACAGAGCGCCCTC
>WPCG01056248.1_pt1 | contig 35260 bp, 31 predicted proteins | sample 5403311 | NCBI WGS metagenome assembly WPCG01 (sample SAMN12869467, study PRJNA574797) | sludge metagenome | isolation source: wastewater treatment of Control | place: China:Beijing | collected 2019-05-17
TATATCCACGACAAGTGGGAGTGGCAGCGCCGCCATCCGGTGATCCGGCTGAGCTTTGGCGATGGCGTGCTGCAGAGCCGCGAGGCGCTGGATGTTCGCATCCGCGACCAGCTGTTCCGGGAGCGTGAGCGCCTGGGGGTATCGCTGAATCGCGAGACCGACATCGCCGGGGAGTTCTCGGCGCTGATTCGCGACGCCCACGCCCGACATGGCGAACGCGTCGTGGTGCTGATCGACGAGTATGACAAGCCGATCCTCGACAACCTGCTGGAGGCCGAGCGCGCCCGCGAGCTGCGCGAGGGGCTGAAGAACCTCTATAGCGTGCTCAAGGATGCCGACCCGCACCTGGCTTTCGTGCTGCTCACCGGCGTTTCCAAGTTCAGCAAGGTGAGCCTCTTCTCGGGGCTGAACAATCTCAACGACATCACCCTGGATGCTCCCTACGCCACCCTCTGCGGCTATACCGATGCCGATCTCGAGACGGTGTTCGCGGCAGAGCTGCCGGGGCTGGATCGTGAGGCGATCCGCCACTGGTACAACGGCTACCGCTGGGGCGGGGAGAACGTGACATCGGTCTACAACCCCTTCGATGTGCTGCTGCTGTTTCAGAAACGCCAGTTTGGGCCCTACTGGTTCGAGAGCGCCACGCCGACGTTTCTGGTGGAGCTGCTCCGGCAGCGGGGCGTGTTCACGCCGGCCCTGACCGCCTGGCATAGTCGGCCGGCGCTGCTGGGGCGTTTCGATGTGGACGATATCGCCACCGAGGCGCTGCTCTTTCAGGCGGGCTACCTGACGCTCCACGAGATGCGCGAAGAGATTCCTAACCGGCCGTTCTATCGCCTGGGCTTCCCCAACCAGGAGGTGGAGATGAGCCTCAACGAGGCGCTGCTGCCGGTGCTGGGGCTGAACGATGATGCCCAGGATGAGCTGATACTGCGGCTGCCGGGCCTGCTCAGAGAGGCCGACTTCGCAGGGCTGGAGAGCTACTTCAAGGCGCTGTATGCCGGCCTGCCTCACGACTGGTACCGCAATAACCCGATTGCGAAATATGAAGGACACTCTTTCTCACAGGTCTACGTCAGTGTCTTCTACAGCCACTTCGCCGCCCTGGGGGTGCGGGTCACGGTGGAGGATGCCAGCCACCGCGGCCGGGTGGACATGACCGTGGAGGCCTTCGGGCAGCTCTACCTGTTCGAATTCAAGGTGGTGGAGCAGCTGCCTGAGGGCAGTGCCCTTGCGCAGCTCAAGGCCAAAGGCTACGCCGACAAGTACCGCGACCGGGGTATGCCGATCTACCTGGTGGGCGTGGAGTTCTCGAAGGAGCAGCGCCAGATCGCGGCCTTCGAGACGGAGGCGCAGCAACGGTGAGCGAGGGGGATCGTGGTAGCATTATGTTCTCCGTAACATCGACCTCAAGGAGCCAATGTGTCAGCGCGTTATCCTGAAGACCCTGCCCTGGACCTGTTCTTGGCTCTGATCGAGGTTGATTGGCCGACTGCCTTTGATGCCGCCACCCTGTCGCGTGGCCTGGGGTACTCCCATAAGGGGCGTGTATATGGCGGGGTCAACCTGCAGGTCGGCAAAGACATGCTGGGGATACACGGGCGGGTGGCTGGGGGGCGCAAGCAGGCCTACATGACGCAGGTCTATCTTGACCCCAAGGGGCTCGACAAGGGGCTCTTTACCCTCTGCAACTGCCCGGTCGGCGTGCGCTGCAAGCATGCGGTGGCGCTGATCGAGACCTTCATGGAGCAGATGGCCGAGGAGGGTGGCACCTTGCAGGAGCAAAGCCCTGAGCCTTCTCCCGGTTCGCCCCCCGCACCGCCGCTCGCCAAGCGGTCGGCGACGTCCGAGCTGGCGTCGGCCAGGCGCGAGCGCTTGAAGCGCGACTGGGAATCGTGGCTGCAGCGGGCGGATCGACCAGTCGTGCAGGAGGAGCCTGACGGCAAGCGCGTCGGCGCCGAGTATCGCCTCGCACTGTTTCTGAGCGCACCCGGTGGCTATCGTGAGCCGGTGCTGCGGGTGGTACCGGTGTGGGTGCGTCCGTCGCGCCAGAGCCGCCGCCATTCGGGGTGGGTGGCGCCGCGGATCATCGAGGCGGACCACGGCCTGGTGCCCGCGCCCGAGGATGGATGGCCTGCGGCCCAGGAGGAGGCCCTGACACTTCTCCTGCATGGCCCGCAGGCGTCCACCTGGATGTCCGGTCAGATGCGCCGTGCGGCTGTCATTGACCAGCCTCTTCAGGGGCGGGCACTGTGGAACCTGCTGGAAGGCGATGAGCCACCGCTGCTGTTTCATGAAAAGCAGACAGGCCCACCCCTTGAGCTGGGTCCCGCCGGGCAGTTGGCGCCTCGCTGGCAGCCGGATGAGGCGGGGGTGCAGCATCTAAAGCTGGCCACGCAGCCGGAGGGGCTGCTCTCGCAGGAGGCGATAGTGCTACGTACCGGGCGCGAGCTGTGCTACCTGGATGTGGAGCAGCGCCGGTTCGGTCGCCTGGCCGGCAGTCCCGAGTGGCTCAAGCGGGTGGCGCAGGCGCCGCCGCTACCCCCCGAGATGTGCGACTGGCTTGCCGAGCGCCTGGGCAAGACATCGGCGCTGGCCGAGACGTTGCCGGTGCCGCATCGTGTCGAGGAGCGCCAGCTTGATGATGTGGCGCCGCGGCTCAAGGTCACCATGCAGGTTGCCGCGGGGCAGCTGGGCTTTCGTGACGGTGCTCCGCTGCCGCGCTGGGTCGAGGTCGGCGCGGCGGTGGTGGGATTTGACTATGCCGGTATCGAGGTGGCCCCGGAGCCTGGTGACTGGGTGCAGGGGTATCGTGATGGCCAGCGACTCAATATCAAGCGTGATGCCGAGGCGGAGCTGGCACTGGTGCGCAGCCTGCCGCCGGGCATGGTGACCCTGGAGCGACTGCGTGAGCTCGAGCTGGTGCCGGCCTATCTGAAGCTGCCTGGATGGTCGCTGCTGCTGCCGAATGCCGAAGGCCCCCCTTCCACTATTCTCGAATGGTCGACCCACTTGGCCGGCCCGGATGGCTGGTGGGAGATGATCGCCCGGTTGCGGCAGGCCGGTTGCCTGGTTCACTTCAGCGACGACTTCCCCGAGGAGCCGACCTACGTCGAACCGGATGACTGGTACGGCGAACTGGAGCCGGCCGGTAATGGCTGGTTCGACCTGGCGCTGGATATCGAAGTGGAAGGCGAGCGCCTCAACCTGCTACCGATCCTGCGCCGCCTGTTTCGGGATCCCGGCTTCCCGCTGGAGCCCGCCGAGGACGAAGCCGAGGACGCCAGCTGGACGCTGCCCCTGGCGGAGAACCGCCGCCTGGTAATGCCGCTCTCGCGCCTGCGCTCGCTGATGGCGCCGATCCTGGATTGGCTCAGCGACGAGAGTGACCCGGAGGCTGCGCTGCGTTTACCGGTGACCGCCGCCGAGAAGGTCGCGCCGCTTGCCGAGCACGAGCGCTGGGCGGGCCGTGAGGACGTCACCGCCTTGGCCAGCCGCCTGCGCGCACTGCCCGCCAGCCTGCCGGCTCCCCCAGGCTTTACCGGGGAGCTGCGCGACTACCAGGCCCGCGGCATCGCCTGGATGCGCTTTCTCTCCGAGCTGGGCACCGGCGGCATCCTGGCCGACGACATGGGCCTGGGCAAGACCGTCCAGGTATTGGCGCATCTGCTCGATGAGCGCGCCCGCGGGGCGCTGACCCGCTCGACCCTGGTGGTGGCGCCCACCAGCCTGGTGGGCAACTGGTGCGCCGAGGCTGAACGCTTCGCCCCCGAGCTCAACGTCGTCGCCCTGCAGGGGGGCAAGGCTCAGCGCGAGCGCCAGTTCGAGGAGGCGCTTCCCAATGCCGACCTCGCGGTGACCACCTATGCGTTGCTGATCCGCGATCTCGAGCGCCTGCGCGAGCACGACTTCGGCCTGCTGGTGCTGGACGAGGCCCAGGCGATCAAGAACGCCGCCAGCCAGACCGCGCGGGCGGTGCGCGAGCTCAATGTGGCCCGCGCCATCGCCATGACCGGCACGCCACTGGAGAACCACCTAGGTGAGCTGTGGGCGCAGCTCGACGCCGTGGCCCCCGGTGCCCTGGGCAGCCAGCAGTGGTTCGGTCAGCGCTTTCGCACCCCCATCGAAAAAGAGGGCGACGTCGAACTGCGCCAGCGGCTCTCCCGGCGCATCGCCCCGCTGATGCTGCGCCGGACCAAGCAGCAGGTACTCGCCGAGTTGCCGGAGAAGACCGAGACCCGCCGCGAGGTCACCCTGAGCGGCGCCCAGCGCGAGCTCTATGAGAGCCTGCGCCTGGCCCAGCACCAGCGGGTGCAGCAGGCGGTGGCCGAGCGCGGTCTGGCCGGTTCCGGCATCGTGATGCTCGATGCGCTGCTCAAGCTGCGCCAGGTGTGCTGCGACCCGCGGCTGGTCAAACTGGAGAGCGTGCGCAAGACGAAGCGCTCGGCCAAGCTGGAGCAACTGCGCGAGCTGGTGGGGCCGTTGGTGGAGGAGGGGAGGCGCATCCTGATCTTCTCCCAGTTTACCGAGATGCTCACGCTGATCGGTGAGGCCCTGGAGAAGGACGGCATCCCCTTCACCACCCTGACCGGCGACACGCCGGGCAAGACCCGCACGCAGCGCGTGGCGCTGTTTCAGCAGGGCGAGATCCCGGTGTTTCTGATCAGCCTCAAGGCCGGCGGCACCGGGCTCAACCTCACCGCAGCAGACACCGTGATCCACTACGACCCCTGGTGGAATCCGGCGGTGGAGGCCCAGGCCACCGGCCGCGCTCACCGCATGGGCCAGCAGAACCCGGTGTTCGTCTACAAGCTGGTATGCGCCGGCACCGTGGAAGAGCGCATCCTCGACCTGCAGGCGCGCAAGGCTGACCTCGCCGCCTCGATCCTCGAGGGTGGTGCCGAGCACAAGAGCGACGGCCCGCTGTTCGATGAGGAGGACTTGGCGCTGCTCTTTGCTCCGGTGGCATAGGAAGGGCAGTGTCGGGCCAACAAGGAAACGAATGTGAAACTGATCTTTTCCCACGGCAAGGAATCCGGCCCCCCGGTTGAACTGCCGGAAGCGCCTTCCGACTGGCTGATCTGGCGTTCGTCGAGGCCTGAGCCCGAGCGGGACGAGTCGGAGGCCTTGCCGCCACCGACTCTAGCGCTGCCATGGGATCTCGATGCGTCGCAGCCCCTGCGCCGCTACCTTCTGGTGCTGGCTGATACGCTGCCGGCCAATGCCGAGCCGCTGGATGCGGAACGGGCCCAGACACTGACGGTGGCACCCGAGTCGGCGCCACCGCTGCTGGACCTGCCCGACCTGGAGGGGGTGGCAGTCTCCCGGGTGCCCCAGGGCATTCGCCTCAGGGTCGAGGAGCGCCTGCTGTTTCCCAGCGCCGCTGCCGATCTGACGGCGGCAGGCAGTGAGGTGGTGGCGGGGCTGGTGGCGACCATTCAGCGCCACGACGGCGTGGTGTCCGTGGAGGGCCACTCCGACGACCGTCCCATCAGCACGCCGGAGTACCCCTCCAACTGGGCGCTCTCGAGTGCCCGCGCCATCGCTATCCTGCACGCCCTGGAAGAGGCCGGTGTCGACTCCGGTCGCCTGCAGGCCGTGGGGTTCGCCGATACCCGGCCCATCGCCGAGAACGCCACCGCAGAGGGGCGGGCCCGCAACCGCCGGGTCGAGATCGTCATTCACGTGGCGCCGCCCTAGGCGGCAGCGGAACCTGGCGCGGCCAGTCGTCGGCCACCACGAAGAGGCGTCGCCAGCCCACCTCGGCGTGCCAGAGGGCGAGCTGCACCGGCGAGGCGGGCTCCCGGAAGTGCTCGGCGAGCTGCGCCTCGAGCTCGCCGAGGGGCAGCAGCCGCTCGGGGCGGGGCAGGGCCAACCAGTGGGGCTTGGCGAGCCGGGCGCCGCGGGTACTTGGGCCCAGGCCGTGGCGGTAGCGCCGCCACGCTTGCCAGTGGAGCCAGTGCCCGCGCAGGTGGGCCGGGTGGGCCTCCCGGGGCGGCGGCAGGCGAGCGTGCCAGGGGTAGAAGAGCACCCCGGGCATGGCCAGGCGCCGCGTCACAAGGAGTGCCCCGTCGGCGCCGGCGGCGCAGCGCCCCAGCAGCGCCTGCAGGGCGTCTCGGGTCTCCGGCAGTTCGGTGAGGCGCAGCTGGTGGCGGTGCAGGTGCTCGCGCTTGCCGGCCAGGCTGTCGGCGCCGCCGGGGCCGATCCAGCGGGCCTGGTCGTCGGGGGCCCCCGGCCCCTCGGTCAGCCCCAGGTAGTACTTGATCGCCACCTCCAGGTGGGTCACTTCAGGCTGCCCTGGATGGCGGTAGAGCAGGTCCAGCTCGCCCAGGGTCTGCTTGCCGCGCAGGATGCGCAGGTTGTGGGCGAGCAGCTCGGTGCCGGTGGCCGAGTCGAGCAGAAACTGCCAGAGCCGCTCGTGATAGAGCCCCATGCGCCCCTGGAGGGTGTCGCCGACCCGCTCCTCCAGGGCCTCGGGCCACGCCTCCAGGTCGTCGAGCCACTCGGCCAGGTGGCCGTCGTCCCCCAGGCCCAGCGCTTCTCGCGAGGGGCGACCGGGCCAGGGCATCGCCACCAGATCCGGGGCCAGCAGCAGCCAGGCCAGGTCGCGGACCAGGGGGTGGTGGCAGCGGTCGAGCAGGGGCAGGGGGGCGGTGGGCATGGCGGCGTCCTGGCGTTGGCGATCGGCACTGCAGATGTTTTATACAATCCTTATACTTCAGGGTACATCCATCGGCTTCAGGCGGTAACCACCATGCGACGCGTGCTTCTCTCCCTCTCCACCCTGGCCGCGGCCACCCTGCTGACGGCTTCCCTGGTCCAGGCCCGGGAGGCGGTCACCGTCTCCTCAAAGATCGACACCGAGGGCTCGGTGCTGGGGCAGCTGATCCTCCAGCGTCTCGAGGCCGGCGGCATCGAGGTGGAGGACCGCCTGCAGCTGGGCGGCACCAGCATCGTGCGCGAGGCGCTGCTGGCCGGCGAGATCGACCTCTACCCGGAGTACACCGGCAACGGCGCCTTCTTCTTCGACATGACCGACAGCGACGTCTGGCACGACGCCGAGTCCGCCTATGCGACGGTGCGGGAGCGGGACGCCGAGAATGGCCTCGCCTGGCTGACGCCGGCCTCGGCCAACAACACCTGGGCGATGAGCGTGCGCGGCGACCTGGCTCGTGAGCAGGGCCTGGCGACCCTCGAGGACCTGGCGGACTACCTGGGCGAGGGCGGCGAGTTCCGCTTCGCGGCGAGCGCCGAGTTCGTGGAGTCGCCCCAGGCGCTGCCCGCCTTCCAGGACGCCTACGGCTTCACGCTGGCCGACAGCCAGCTGCTGGTGCTCTCCGGCGGCAACACCGCCTCCACCATGCGCGCCGCCGCCCAGCAGACCAGCGGCGTCAATGCGGCCATGACCTACGGCACCGACGGCGGCCTGACCGCCCTGGACCTGGTGGTGCTGGAGGACACCCTGGGCGTGCAGCCGGTCTATCAGCCGGCCCCGGTGGTGCGCGACGAGGTGCTGGAGCGCCACCCCGAGATCGCCGACCTGCTGGGGCCGCTCTTCGAGGCGCTGGATCTCGAGACCCTGCAGCGCCTCAACAGCGACGTGGCGGTGAACGGCCTGGATCCGCGCCGGGTCGCGGCGGACTTCCTCGCCGGCCTGGATGAGTAAGCCCAGGGTGCCGGCCCCGACGCCTGCCTCGCCGACCTGGATGACTGAGGCCAGGGTGCCAGTATCGGCTCATGCCCAGGCCCCCGGGGCCAATCGGGTGGTGGTGGCGCTGTCCGTCGCGGCGCTACTGGCCCTCTGGGGGTTCGCCGCCATCGGCGTGGCCCCCAACCGCATCGTGCCGGGCACGCCGCTGAAGCTTGCGGAGGTGGCGGGCTGGTATGGCGCCCTGCTGGGAAGCCTGCCGCTGCTGGCCCTGGCGGCCCTGGCCTGGCGTCCCGAGCGGGCACGGCTCAAGGCGGCCCTGGGCCTCGCCCTGGCGCTGGTGATGGCGCTGCCGGCGGGTCTGGCCCTGCTGGGGGCGCTCGCCCTGGACCCGGCGCTGCCCCAGGCGCGTCTGGGGCTCGGGCCGGCCCTCTGGCTGCTGCTCTTCCTGCTGGCCCTGATCCTGATCGAGCTGCGCACCCGGCTTGGGCTGGGGACGGCGGCCGGCTGGCTGATGGTGGCCGGCGTGGCGCTGGCCTGGGCGCTCGTCGGCTGGCTGGCCTCCTCCTGGCTGGCGCCCCTGGCCCTCTGGCAGGAGTACCGGGTGCGCAGCGAGCAGTTCGGCGCCGCGGTGCGCTACCACCTGCTGCTGGTGGGGGGCGCCGTGGGGGCGAGCCTGCTGCTGGGCACCGCCATCGCCCTGGCCATGCACCGCAGCCGGCGCCTCGAGCGCGTGGGCTTCATGCTGCTCAACGTGCTGCAGACCATCCCGAGCCTGGCGCTCTTCGGCCTGCTGCTGGCGCCGCTGGCCTGGCTGGCCGCCAACGTGGGCTGGCTGCACGCCCTGGGGGTGCGCGGCATCGGCTGGGCGCCGGCTTTCCTGGCGCTGCTCGGCTACAGCCTGCTGCCCATGGTGCGCAACACCTTCGTGGCGCTCTCGGGGGTGGAGGCCGGGGTGCTGGAGGCGGCCCGCGGCATGGGCATGAGCCGGGCCCAGGTGTTCTGGCAGGTCCGCCTGCCCCTGGCGCTGCCGGTGGTGCTGGAGGGGGTGCGCATCACCACGGTCCAGGCCATCGGCCTTGCCGCCGTGGCGGCGCTGATCGGTGCCGGCGGGCTCGGCACCTTTATCTTCCAGGGGCTTGGCCAGGCGGCCATGGACCTGGTGCTGCTGGGGGCGCTGCCGATTCTGGCCATGGCGCTCGCGGCCGATGCCCTGCTGGGGGCGCTGAGTCGACGCCTCTCGCCCCGGGGGGCGCATTCTCAGGGAGGAGCGGGATGATCGAGCTGTTCGAGGTGACCAAGCGCTTCGGGGCGGAGACCGCCGTGGACGGGATCTCGCTGCGGGTGGAGCGCGGCGAGCTCTGCGCCCTGGTGGGCACCTCCGGCTGCGGCAAGTCCACCACTTTGCGCATGATCAACCGGCTGATCGAGCATGACGGCGGCGAGATCCATCTCGACGGCCGGCCGGTGCGGGAGTTCGACGAGCAGGCCCTGCGCCGGCGCATCGGCTACGCCATCCAGAGCACCGGGCTCTTCCCCCACTGGACGGTGGCCCGCAATATCGGCCTGGTGCCGCGGCTGCTGAAGTGGCCGGCGACCCGGGTCCGGGCGCGGGTCGAGGAGCTGATGGCGCTGCTGGGCCTGCCTCTCGAGCAGTTCGCCGACAAGTACCCCCATCAGCTCTCCGGCGGCCAGGCCCAGCGGGTGGGGGTGGCCCGGGCCCTGGCGGCGGACCCGGATATCCTGCTGATGGACGAGCCCTTCGGCGCCCTGGACCCCATCACCCGGGAGTCGCTCCAGGCGGAGCTGCGCGACCTCCAGGCGCGGCTCAACAAGACCATCGTCTTCGTCACCCACGACATGGACGAGGCGCTGGCCCTGGCCGATCGGCTGGTGGTGATGCGGGCCGGTCGCATCGTGCAGCAGGGCACGCCGCTTTCGCTGCTGCGCGACCCCGCCGACGACTTTGTGGCCTCCCTGCTGGGCGGCGAGGACCGCGGCCTCAAGGAGGCGGCGATCACCCCGGTGAGCGAGCGCATGCAGCCGCTCTCGCCGCGGCTGCTGCCCCAGGCCCGCGTGCACCAGAGCGCCTCGCTGCGCCAGGCGCTCTCGGTGATGTTCCGCGAGCAGGCCGATCGGCTTGCCGTGGTGGATGACGAGGACATGGCGGTGGGGGAGCTCTCCCTGCGCCGCCTGGTGGAGGGGCGCCGCGGTGAGTGACACTCTGGCCGAGAAAGGGCCCGAGAAAGAGCCCGAGAAAGGCCCGCTGATGCGCTGGCGGTCGCCGCTGATCTGGCTTTCGCTGCTGCTGCTGCTGGCGGCGGGCATGGCCTGGCTGGAGCCGCTGTTTCGCTGGCTCGAGCCCGGTACTCGCCAGGTGATCTACCCCCATGCGGACTTTCTGGTGCTGCTTTGGCGCCACCTGCTGGTGGTGGCGGTGGCCTCCCTGCTGGCGGTGCTGCTGGGGGTGGGGGCCGCCGTGCTGGTGACCCGGCCCGCGGGGCGGGACTTCCTGCCCCTGGTGGCCCAGTTCGCCTCCATGGGGCAGACCTTTCCGCCGGTGGCGGTGCTGGCGCTGGCCGTGCCGGTGCTGGGCTTCGGCACCTGGCCGATCATCGTGGCGCTGCTGCTCTACGGGCTGCTGCCCATCGTGCGCAACACCCTGGCGGGGCTCGAGGGGCTCGAGGCCGGCGTCATGGAGGCGGCCCGGGGCATGGGCATGAGCGCCTCCCAGCGGCTCTGGCAGGTGGAGCTGCCTCTGGCCGCGCCGGTGATCCTGGCGGGCATCCGCACCTCGGTCACCGTCAATATCGCCACGGCGGCGCTGGGGGCCACCGTGGGCGCCAGCAACCTCGGGGCCCCCATCATCTCCGGCATCGTCAACGGCAACACCGCCTATGTGCTGCAGGGGGCCGTGCTGATCGGCCTGCTGGCGCTCTGCGTCGACAGCGCCTTCGAGCGCCTGCAGCGCGGCCTGGGCCATCCGGGCCGCTGAGCATCAGACAGCAAAATCCACTGCCATCTGCTGCCTTGGTAGCGAGGTGGGTGCGCATGGCGGCATTTTACGTTAACGTCATCCTGGGTTGCATTGACCCGCCGGCGGCAATCCCGCTGGCAAAGGGCGAGACAAGCGACAACACTGCCCCCAAAAGGGGTAGAGGAAACCGAGATGACAACAACACAAGACATTTATGCGCCGCGGTTTCTCAGCGGCGACGAGTTCTCCATTCCCACCTTCCGGCTGCTCCGCCAGGACGGCACCCTCTTTGAGGGCGCCGAGGCGCCGGCCCTGACGCGCGACCAGGCGCTCAGGATCTACCGCGCCATGGTGGCGACCCGAGTGATGGACGAGCGCATGATGGCGGCCCAGCGTCAGGGACGGCTCTCCTTCTATATGCAGTGCACCGGCGAGGAGGCCGCGGTGATCGGCGCCGCGGCGGCCCTGGACGATGCCGACATGATCATGGCCCAGTACCGCGAGCAGGGGGCCCTGGTCTACCGCGGCTTCAGCTACGACGAGTTCATGAACCAGCTGTTCGGCAACGAGCTCGACTACGGCAAGGGACGCCAGATGCCGATCCACTACGGGTCGCGCAAGCTCCACTACATGACCATCTCCTCCCCCCTGGCCACCCAGATCCCCCAGGCCACCGGCTACGCCTACGGCCAGAAGCTGGCCGGTGACGGCCACTGCACCATCGTCTTCTTCGGCGAGGGGGCCGCCTCCGAGGGGGACTTCCACGCCGCGCTCAACATGGCCGCCGTGCACGAGGTGCCGGTGATCTTCTTCTGCCGCAACAACGGCTACGCCATCTCCACCCCCTCCATCGAGCAGTTCGCCGCCGACGGCGTGGCGCCTCGGGCCTTCGGCTACCGCATGCATGTGCTCCGGGTCGACGGCAACGACGTGCTGGCGGTGCTCGCCGCGACCCGGGAGGCGCGGCGCATCGCCGTGGAGCAGAACAAGCCGGTGCTGATCGAGGCGATGACCTACCGCCTGGCCGCTCACTCCTCCTCGGATGACCCCTCCGGCTACCGCTCCAAGAAGGAGGAGGAGGCGTGGCGCGACAAGGATCCCCTCCAGCGCCTGAAGCACTGGCTGGTCGCTCGCGACTGGTGGGATGACGACGAGGAGAAGGCGCTCCAGGAGACCCTGCGCCGGGAGGTGCTGGAGACCATGAAGCGCGCCGAGAAGCGCCCGCCGCCGCCCCTCGATAGCCTGGTCACCGACGTCTACGCCGATGTGACCCCGGCCCTGCAGCGCCAGCTCGACCGCCTCAAGACCCATATCCGCCTCTATCCGGAGGCCTATCCCAGGGGCGCACGCTCCCTGGACCCGGACGTCAAGGCCCGCGAGGCCGACGGCGATGCGGGCGACGATTCAGTCAGCGACCCGGTCAACCAGGGAGGGGAGTGAGATGGCCAACATGAACATGCTGCAGGCGATCAACAACGCCCTGGATATCGCCATGGCCGAGGACGAGAAGGTCATCTGCTTCGGCGAGGACGTGGGCTTCTTCGGCGGCGTCTTTCGCGCCACCAGCCACCTACAGGAGAAGTACGGCCGTGCGCGCTGCTTCAATACGCCGCTGGTGGAGCAGGGCATCATCGGCTTCGCCAACGGCCTGGCCGCCCAGGGCTCGGTGCCGGTGGCGGAGATCCAGTTCGCCGACTACATCTTTCCGGCCTTCGACCAGATCGTCAACGAGACCGCCAAGTTCCGCTACCGCTCCGGGGATCTGTTCAACGTCGGCGGTCTGACCATCCGCGCCCCCTACGGCGGCGGCATCTCCGGGGGGCACTATCACTCCCAGTCGCCGGAGGCCTACTTCGCCCATACCCCCGGCCTCAAGGTGGTGGTGCCGCGCAACCCCTACCAGGCCAAGGGGCTGCTGCTCTCGGCCATCCGCGACCCCGACCCGGTGCTCTTCTTCGAGCCCAAGCGCCTCTACCGCGCCTCCACCGGGGAGGTGCCCGAGGAGGATTACCAGCTGCCCATCGGCGAGGCGGAGGTGACCCGGGAGGGCACCGACGTCACCCTGCTCGGCTGGGGCGCCCAGATGGAGGTGATCGAGCGCGCCGTGGAGCTGGCCGAGAAGGAGAGCATCTCCTGCGAGGTGATCGACCTGCGCTCCATCCTGCCCTGGGACGAGGACAGCGTGGTGGAGTCGGTGCTCAAGACCGGCCGCCTGGTGGTCACCCACGAGGCGCCGCTGACCGGCGGCTTCGCCGGCGAGATCGCCGCCACGATTCAGGAACGCTGCTTCCTCTACCTGGAAGCGCCCATCGCCCGGGTGACCGGCCTGGATACCCCCTTTCCGCTCACGCTGGAGAAGGAGTACCTGCCGGACCACCTGAAGATCTTCGAAGCGATCAAGGCCTCCGTGGCCTTCTGAGGGAGAGAGAGCGATGAGCGATTTCATGCTGCCCGATATCGGCGAAGGTATCGTGGAGTGCGAGGTAGTGGAGTGGCACGTGGCCGAGGGCGACGTGATCGAGGAGGACCAGCCGGTGGTCGAGGTGATGACCGACAAGGCGCTGGTGGAGATCACCGCCCCCGAGGCGGGCCGGGTGACCCGGCTCTATGTGCAGAAGGGCGAGATCGCCAAGGTGCATGCGCCGCTGTTCGGCTATCTGGCCGAGGGCGAGGCGGCCGATGAGGCGGCGGCGCAGGCGCCCGAGGTCCCGGCCAAAGAGGGCCCGGTCAAAGAAACCCCGACCAGCGAGAGCCTGACCGGCGATAGCCCAGCCAAAGAAAGCCCGGCCAAAGAGAGCCCGGCGGCCGCGGCCGAGGCGCCGTCGACCCGGGCACAGGCCCTGGAAGAGGAGGGCGCCGCGCCGGGTCGCGGCCCCTACGGGCGCATTCCGGCGGCGCCGGCGGTGCGTCGCCTGCTGCGCGAGCACGGCCTCGAACTCGAGGCGGTGCCGGGCTCCGGCCCCCAGGGGCGGGTACTCAAGGAGGATGTGCTGCGCTATCTGGAGGAGGGCGAAGCCGCCGGCCCCGCCGAGAGCGTCCCGGCGCCGTCCGCCGCCGCCGCTGGCGAAGCGGTTCGCGTGGAGCCCCTGCGCGGCGTGCGGGCGGTGATGGCGAAACGCATGGTGGAATCGGCCAGCACCATTCCCCACTTCCAGTACGGGGAGGAGATCGACGTCACCGAGCTCCTGGCGCTGCGCGAGCGGTTGAAGCCCCTGGCCGAGGGGGAGGGCGTGCGCCTGACCCTGATGCCCTTCTTCATGAAGGCGATGGCGCTTGCGGTGCGCGAGGCGCCGATCCTCAACGCCCGGCTCAGCGACGACGAAAGCGAGATCCAATACCTGGGCGGGGTCAACGTCGGCATGGCGGTGGACAGCCGCGCCGGCCTGCTGGTGCCCAACGTCAAGGGGGTGGAGCGTCTCTCCCTGCTGGGCATCGCCGGCGAGGTGGCGCGGCTGACCGAGGCGGCCCGGGCCGGCAGGGTGAGCCAGGAGGACCTCAAGGGTGGCACCATCAGCATCTCCAATATCGGGGCGCTCGGGGGCACCTATGCGGCCCCCATCATCAACGCCCCTGAGGTGGCCATCGTCGCCATCGGCAAGACCCAGTGGCTGCCGCGCTTCGATGCCGAGGACCGCGTGGTCAAGCGGGCGATCATGACCGTCACCTGGGCCGGCGACCACCGCCTTATCGACGGCGGCACCATCGCGCGCTTCTGCAACGCCTGGAAGGGCTATCTGGAGGACCCGGAGACCATGTTGCTTCACTTGAGCTGACGGCAATGACCCAGGCGCCCCTGCAGCAGTTCTATATCCCGGAAGAGCAGTCGATCTACCTGCTCAGCCACGACGACGCCCGCAAGCTCAAGGCGTGGGTGGCGCTCTGCCAGGAGCAGCTCGAGCAGCTGGGCTACCGGGAGATCACCCTGATCGGCAAGGGCGCCTACGGCTTCGTCTTCGCCGGGCTCACGGCGCCGGGCGATCAGTACGTCTTCAAGTTCACCCGGGTCACCCTGCCCCAGCACCTCCAGGACCGCCTGGAGGAGGAGGCCTTCATGCTGGAGCAGGTGGACCACCCCCGGGTGCCGAAGCTGATCGCCTACCAGCGGGTGCGTCACCAGGCGATCCTGGTGATGCAGCGGGCGCCGGGCCTCAACCTGGAGGAGGTGTCGCTGCGGGAGGGGCGCCTCTCGCCGCGGCTGGTGGTGCATATCGCCGGCCAGCTGGCCGATATCCTGCGCGCCCTGCGCCGGGAGAGCGGCCCGGCCGGCCGGCCCATCGTCCACGGCGACATCAAGCCCTCCAACCTGGTCTTCGACGCCGCCACCGAGAACATCGCCCTGATCGACTGGGGCTCCTCGGTGTTCGCCCAGCTCGACGCCAACCAGCAGTTCGTGGCGGCCAACGTCATGGAGCTGATGTCCGACAACCTGCAGCAGACCAACGCCCGCCTGGGCGACGTCTATTTCATCGGCGAGGAGCAGCTGAACGGCGCGCTCTCCTCGCCGCGCTTCGACGAGCAGGGCGCCGCCGGCACCCTCTATGCGCTCGCCTCGGCCCAGTCCTGCCGCTTCGGCCACCGCGCCATCCCCGCCACCTCCCTGGGGCTGCCGGTGGAGTTCGCCCGCATGCTCGACGGCATGCTCGACCCCGACCCGCGCCAGCGCCACCGGGCCGGCGATCACTTTATCCGCGAGATGCCGAGGCTCGCCCGCACCGTGATGATCGACCTGCCGGAGCCGGCGCCCCAGGCCCTGGTGCCGGTCTGGCTGCGCCCCGCCGAGCGGGAAATCGACACCGTGGTCTACAGCTCCCGCAAGGCCTTCCTGCGCGAGGAGGGGGCGCCGGAGACCCTCAGCGACGTCAACGACGTCCAGCTCGACCGCTACTACAAGAACTTCATGCAGGGCATGGGCGAGACCGAGAAGGCCTTTCTCGCCGCGGTGAGCCGGCTGGGGCGCTACCCGGTGGTGGGCGGCCTGGCGGTGCGCTGGGAGGCCGACGGCGTCTATATCGACACCTCCCTGAACCTCCATGACCCCGAGCTGAAGCCGGCCTTCATCGCCGCGGTCAACAATATGGTGCACCTGGCCCGGGCCATCTACCGCCAGGGCATCTTCAAGAGCTGCCTGTTCAACGCCCGAGATACCCTGCACCTGGAGCGGGAGCGCCAGGAGGAGCCCTTTTGCATCGCCCCCGGCATGCGGCTGGCCTACGAGGTAAGCGCGGTGCCCGAGCTCGAGGACCATACCCGGCTGCACAGCTACTTCGAGGATGGCCCCGACCCCGAGGAGTTCCTGATCCTGCCCGAGCAGATCATCGTTGCCCTGGAGGCGCTCAACGCCATCCACCACACCGGCATGATCATCTTCGAGGCGCTGCCGACGCACCTCAAGATCCACAGCTACTACCGACTGCTGGACCCCTCCCGGGAGGCGGAGTTTCGCCTGCGGCTGGAGGAGATCCTCGACGCCGTGGGGCTCATCGAGGGGCTCGGCGTCTCCGGCTTCATGAAGATGCCCTACAAGGACACCCGCTTCTTCCCCCACGTGGAACGCCAGCCGGAGCGCTTCTATCCCCGCAACCCCCGCCAGGCCCTCGACTCGAGCCAAGCCGGCGGCGCGATGTGATAAATTGCCGTGATCGAGACGGCACCGGGAGGATGACGTGCACACTCTGCTGCTCAACGCCGACATGGGGGAGAGCTACGGCCCCTGGGTCATGGGGCTCGACCACGAGGTGATGCCCCACGTGGATCTGGCCAACGTGGCCTGCGGTTTCCACGCCTCGGACCCGGACGTGATCCGCATGACGGTGCGCCTGGCGAGGAAGCACGGGGTGCGCGTCGGCGCCCACCCGGCCTACCCGGATCTGGTCGGCTTCGGGCGCCGCTCCCTGGCCTGCAGCGCCGAGGAGGTGGAGAACCTGGTGCTCTACCAGCTCGGAGCGCTCGACGGCATGTGCCGGGCCGAAGGCATGCAGGTGAGCTATGTGAAGCCCCACGGCGCCCTCTACAACGACATGGCCCGGGACCCCGAGATCATGGCCGCGGTGATGCGGGCGATACTCGCCTTCGACCCCACGCTGCCCCTGATGACCATGGCCACCCGCGACACCTCGGCGGCCCGGGCCCTGGCCGAGGCCGAGGGCGTCACCCTCTGGTTCGAGGCCTTCGCCGACCGCGCCTACGACGGCGAGGGGCGCCTGGTCTCCCGCCGCGAAATGGGCGCGGTGCACCACGACCAGGCGGTGATCGTCGACCAGGCGGTGCGCATCGCCAGCGGCCGGCCGCTCACGGCAAGCGACGGCAGCGAACTGGTGCTTGCCGCCGACACCCTCTGCGTGCACGGCGACAACCCCGAGTCCATCGCCGCGGTGAGGGCGATCCGCCAGGCCCTCGGCGAGCGGAGAGCGGGATCATGAGGGGGGAGGGCGCGCGCCTGCCGCGGCTGGAGTCCGCCGGCCTGGACGGCTGGATGGTGCGGCTCTTCGAGCGCATCGACGAGCAGAACCTGGCCTGGATCACCGCTCTGAGCCGTGGCTGCGAGGCGGCCTTCGGCGAGGCGCTTGTGGACCTGGTGCCCTCCTATACCACCCTGCTGGTGCTCTTCGACCCGCTCAGGCTCGCCCCCGAGGAGGCCCGCGGCCGCCTGCAGGCCCTGCTGGCCGGGCTGGCCCCGGACGAGCGGGCCGAGGCCGGCGAGCTCCACGAGCTGCCCACCTGGTATGACCCGAGCGTGGGGCCGGACCTTCCCCGAGTGGCCCGCCATGCCGGCATGAGCGTGGAGGAGGTGGTCGCCTGCCACGCCGGCCGCGACTACCGGGTCTTCGCCCTGGGCTTCGCCCCCGGCTTCGCCTTCATGGGGCTGCTCGACGAGCGCCTGGAGGTGCCGCGGCTCGATACGCCCCGGAAGCGGGTGCCGGTCAACAGCGTGGCCATCGCCGGGCGCCAGACCGCCGCCTATCCGGCGGTGACGCCGGGGGGCTGGAACCTGCTGGGGCGCACCGCGGTGCGGCTCTTCGATCGCGACCGGGAGGGCTTCAGCCTGCTCCGGGTGGGCGACCGGGTGCGCTTCGTGCCCGTGGACCGGGCGACCTTCGAGTCCCTGGGGGGCGATATCGCGCCCATGGAGGCGCCATGAATCAATATACCGTTATCGGATTTCGCGTCGAGCGTGCCGGCCCCCTGGCGCTGCTGCAGGATGCCGGGCGCTTCGGCGTGCGCCGCCTGGGCGTCACCCAGGGCGGCCCGGCCGATCTCCACGGCTGGGCCTGGGCCAACCGCCTGGCGGGCAACCCCTGGGGCACAGCGGCGCTGGAGGTCACCTTTGGCGGCCTGGCCCTGGTCGCCGAGCGCGACCTGACGCTTGCCGTGGCCGGCGCCGACTTGGGCGCCACCCTGGATGGCGAGCCGCTGCCGCTATGGCAGCGCGTTACCTGCAGGGAGGGGCAGCGGCTGGTCTTCGCCGCGCCGGCCAACGGCCTGCGCGCCTACCTGGCGGTGGCCGGCGGCTTCGTCGCCGAGCCGGTGCTGGGCAGCGTGGCCTGCGTAGTGCGGGAGGGACTGGGCGGCTTCGACGGGCGCGGCAGCCGGCTTGCCGAAGGGGATCGCCTGACGGTGGGGGAGCCTAGGGGCATCGATGGGCCGACCGAGGCGCCGGAGGCGCTACGACCCGACTATCGCGCTCCGGCCAGGCTTGCGCTGCTGCCCGGCGCCCAGATCGGCGACTTCACCGGCCAGAGCCTCTATCGGGCCTTCAACTCGGCCTGGCGGGTGGATGACCGCGCCGACCGCATGGGGGTGAGGCTGACCGGGCCGCGGCTGCAGTGCCGGATCGCTTCGCTGGTCTCGGAGGGGATCGGCCTCGGGGCCGTGCAGGTGCCGCCGGACGGCCAGCCCATCGCGCTGCTCAACGACCGCCAGACCATCGGCGGCTATCCGCGGCTGGGGGCGCTGACGCCGCTTTCCGCCTCGCGGCTGGCCCAGTGCCTGCCGGGGCAGGAGGTGCGGCTGGTAGCAAGCTCGGGCGAGCAGGCGCTGGGCGAGCTGCGCCGCTTTCACACCGCACTCGCCCGCTAGAGAGGACTCAGGGCGAAGGATTCAAGCGCCCAGGCCGCTCTCCCGCAGCACCTGGTCGATGCTGCGCTCGGTCGGGGCCTGGCTGTCGGTAGGCAGCAGCTGGGTCTCCAGGGCGGTGATGCCGCCCTCGACGCAGCGGGTGATCAGTTCGCTCTTGCTCAGGCCGGTGGTCTCGGCCAGGGTCTCGAGGCGGGCTTCCAGATCGCGGGAAAATCTCAGCAGGTGAGGCATCTCGTCGTCTCCAACAGGCCCATCCTCGGGCGGGGTGTTTTCCTCAGGATAAAACGGATGTTTTATCCTGTCACGCTTCCTTACGTTGAGCCTGCCATCCCGAGATGACGGCAGGGTGACAGCGGGTGCTGTCTCTGCGATTGCCCTGCGATGGGCACCCTTGCAACTACTGGCATCGGTGCTAGCATGCCCGGCTCGAGCAGAGCACTGAACTACGCGCCCGGGACGACCCGGTGCGCGCCTGCGCAGCGGGGACGGCCTCGCCTGGAAAGGACATCATCGAGATGGCGTGGATTCTTGTGGCCGTGGCCGGCCTGCTGGAGGTCGCCTGGGCCCTGGGGCTCAAGGCCTCCGCCGGCTTTACCCGGCCGGTTCCGAGCGTGCTGACCGTGATCGCCATGGTGGCGAGCTTCTACCTGCTGGCCCAGGCCATGAAGGTGCTGCCGGTGGGTACCGCCTATGCGGTCTGGGTGGGCATCGGTGCGGTGGGTACCGTGCTGCTGGGCATCCTGATCTACGGCGACAGCGCCTCGCCGCTGCGCCTGCTCAGCCTGGTGCTGATCCTGGCCGGCCTGGTGGGCCTCAAGCTGGCCGGCTGAGGCAGGGGCGCGGGCGATCCAGGCGCTATCGCTCTGTCGCTCTATCCATGACTAGCCTAGCCTAGCCCTGGCGCTGCATCACCTCGGTGATGATCGGCACCGGGGTCATCAGGTGCTCGCGCATCATCTCGCTGGCGCGCTCCACGTCCCGGGCCAGGATCACCTCCACCAGGGCCGCGTGCTCCTGGCGCTTGCGCTCGAGGGCCGCCTCGGAGAAGACCGTCTCCCGCAGCCACAGATGGCGGTAGCGCTCCACCTGATCGAAGAGGCTCTCGCGGACCTGAAGCAGGTGGGGGGAGCGGCAGCCGCTGGCGATGGCGGTATGAAAGGCCTTGTGGCGAGCGTCCCAGATATCGAGCAGGTCGTCGGGGCTCTTCACCTCCATGACCTTGGCGAGGGTATGGGCGGTGGCCAGGATCTCCGCCTCCCAGGCGTCGTCGCCGCGCTCGATGGCGAGCCTCAGCACCAGCCCCTCGAGCTGGGCCCGCGCATCATAGAGGTCCTCGAGCTCCGCCAGGGACATGGGCGCCACCCGGTAGCCGCGCTGGCTGATGGCCACCACCAGCCGCTCGGCGACCAGCTGGGAGAGCGCCTCGCGCAGCGGGCCCACGCCGAGGTCGTAGCGCTCCTTGAGCCGGCTCATCAGCAGCTTCTCCCCGGGCCGGAAGACCCCGCGAGTGATGTCCTTCTTGAGCCAGTGATAGGCGCTGATGCCGAGGTTCTGGCGGGGAGTGGTGCTGTCCATGTCGTCTGCCTTGATGCCCTTTTGTCGGCATGATAGCGGAATATCGCTATTTGCCCTAGGCTCCGCCTGGCCTAAGGCAATCCCGGGCCTCGCTCGAGGCTGTGGCAATTACGATCGCTCTGCCTTAATCACCCAGAGTGGCGACGCTCCAGTCGCTGAGCGCTATCGTCAGCCTGTCCGCCGCGCGGCCGAAGGCTTCCACCACCGGCTCCAGGGCGGTGCCCGTGCTCGGCTCGCGGATCACGAAGCGGCGCTCCCCCAGCAGCTCCCGGCTGCGCTCGTCCACCAGGGCGGCATCCAGGCGGATCACCACCTCCGGCACGCCGTCGACATACTCGCTGTGGAAGGCGCGCAGGTCGCCGACCAGGGCCACGTCCGCGGCCAGGGGGCTGTTGTCGTCCTGGGCGCGCAGCTGGCCGCGGTCGCCCAGCCCCTTCACCAGGCGGTCGCGCAGCAGCAGCGGGATGCGCTCGGCCCAGCGGGCGCCGGCATAGGCCTGCAGGCGGTGGGGCTCCGGCATCACCAGGATGCGCGGCCCCGCAAGGCTCGCCGGGGCGTGGGGCGTCTCCACCCGCAGGCGCGTGGCCAGGGCGGGGCCCTCGGCCGTGTCCAGCGTCGTCGTGGGCAGCAGGTAGAGGCGGGTGGGCTCGCTCTCCGGCAGCAGGGTGCAGGCGGCGAGGCCCCACGCCAGCGCCAGCAGGAGCAGGCCGCGCAGGGCGGGGCGGCGGTATGGGATCATGGCGTGAACTCCTCGATCGGTTCGCGGCCCAGCAGGAAGTCGGCGGGGCTCTCCTCCAGGCGGCGGGTGATACGGCCCAGGTTGCCCAGGGTGTTGCGCAGCTCGCGAATGGTCGGGCCGAGATCGCCGAGCCCCTGCATGCCGCGGCCCAGCGCCTCTTCGTTGTTGCCCAGCAGCGTCTCCAGCCGCCGGGTCATGGCCTCCAGGCTGCCCATGGCCTGGCCGGCGCTCTCCAGGGCGCGGCGCCCCTCGCCGTCCACCAGGGTCTCGGCGCTCGTGCCCAGCCGGGTCAGGGCCTGGAGCAGGTCGCTGGCCTCTTCGCTCAGGCGATCGGCGATCTCCACCACGGCGCCGAGCTCGCCGCTGCGGGCGGCCAGGTCGTCGCTGAGCTGCTCCAGGTTGGCGAGGATGGCATCGACCCGGTCGGTGTTCTCCTCGGAGAGCAGGCGGTTGGCGCTGGTGATCAGCTGGTTCAGGCCGCCGATCAGCGTCTCGCCGTCGGCGAGCAGCGAGCCTAGCGCCGACGGCTCGGCGAGGATCAGCGGCGGATCATCGCGGCTTCCCTGCAGGCGCGGTCGCTCCGGGCTGCCACCGCGCAGCGTGAGGTTCATGCTGCCGGTCACGTTGGCCAGGGCGAGGCTGGCGCGGGTGTCCTCGCGCACCGGAATATCGGCGTCGATGCGGATCAGGGCGCGGACAAGGCGCGGATCGTCGGGATCCAGGCGCAGGTCGGCCACGTCGCCGACCCGGATGCCGCTGAAGAGCACCGCATTGCCGGTGGCAAGGCCCCCGACGGGGCTCTCGAAGCCGACCTCGTAGAAGGTCACCTCGCGGTCGGTGGCGGACTTGCCGAGCCAGAGGGCGAAGCCCAGGGCCGCGACGACGGCGACGACGGTAAAGAGGCCGATCACCAGGTGGTGGGCGCGGGTTTCCATCAGGGTGTCTCCATGTCCGTGGCCTGGCCGCCGGCGGGCGCGGCGTTTTCGGCGGCCCGGGAGGCCGCCCGCCCCCGGGGGCCGTGAAAGTAGTCTCTTATCCAGGCGTCGTCGCTGGCCTCCACCACCGGCAGGCGGTCGGCGACCAGCACCCGGCGCTGGGAGAGCACGGCGACCCGGTCGCAGGCGGTATAGAGCGTATCCAGGTCGTGGGTGACCAGGAAGACGCTGAGCCCCAGGGCGTCGCGCAGGGTCATGATCAGCCGGTCGAAGTCGGCGGCGCCGATGGGGTCGAGGCCGGCGGTGGGCTCGTCGAGGAAGAGCACCTCGGGGTCCAGGGCCAGGGCCCGGGCCAGGGCGGCGCGCTTTACCATGCCGCCGGAGAGCTCCGAGGGCATCTTGAGGGCGGCGTGGCGGGGAAGCCCCGCCAGGGCCAGCTTCATGCGCGCCAGGTCCTCGGCGTCCGGCCGGGCGAGGCCGGCGTGTTCGATCAGCGGCAGGGCCACGTTCTCCTGGAGGTTGAGCGACGAGAAGAGGGCGCCGCGCTGGAAGAGCACGCCGAAGCGGCGCTCCATCTCGGAGCGCCGGCGGGCGGGCAGGGCGGAGAGGTCCTCGCCGAACAGCTCCACCCGGCCCGCGTCGGGGCGCTTGAGGCCCACGATGCTCCTGAGCAGCACCGACTTGCCGGTGCCGGAGCCGCCCACCACCCCCAGGATCTCGCCGCGGCGGATGTCCAGATCGAGATCCTCGTGGACCACGTGGCTGCCGAAGCGGTTGGCCAGCCCCCGCACTCGGATGACGATGTCGTTGGCGCCGCTCACCAGCCCATCTCCATGAAGAAGAGCGCGGCCACGGCGTCGAGCAGGATCACCATGAAGATCGACTGCACCACGCTCGAGGTGGTGTGCTCGCCCACCGACTGGGCGCTGCCGCTCACCTTGAAGCCCTCCAGGCAGCCGATCACCGCGATCAGGAAGGCGAACAGCGGCGCCTTGCCCAGCCCCACCAGGAAGTGGTTGAGGGGAATGTCGCGCTGCAGGATGAGCAGGAACTGGGTGGCCGAGATATCGAGCATGAAGATGCACACCAGGGCGCCGCCGAGGATGCCGCAGAGCATGCCGATAAAGGTCAGGATCGGCAGGATCACCATCATGGCCAGCAGCCGCGGCAGCACCAGAAGCTCCACCGGGTCGAGGCCCAGGGCGCGGATGGCGTCGATCTCCTCGTTGGCCTTCATGGAACCGATCTGGGCGGTAAAGGCGCTGGCGGTACGGCCGGCCAGCAGGATGGCGGCCAGCAGCACCCCGAACTCGCGCAGGAAGGCGAAGGCCACCAGATTGACGGTGAAGATGGTGGCGCCGAAGTCGCGCAGCACGGTGGCGCCGAGGAAGGCCACCACCGCTCCCACCAGGAAGGTGAGCAAGGCCACGATGGGCACGGCGTTGAGCCCGGTCTGGTGGACATGGGCCACCAGGGCGGTGACCCGCCAGCGCCAGGGGCGCAGCAGGTTGGCGGCGAGGCTGGTCAGGGTCAGGCCGATAAAGGCGAGCAGCATGCGCTGCTGGCGCCACAGGGCCAGCACCCGCTCGCCGAGCGCCACCAGCCAGTCAGTGAGCGGCGAGCCGTGCGGCGGCTCGGGGGCCAGCGGCTCGCGCAGCACCCGGGCCACGGTCTCGAGCAGCGCCTGGCGAGACGCGGGAAGGTCCGGCGCCCAGTCGGCGACCTCCGCGAGGCGTTCGGCACCCAGCAGCTCCACCAGCAGGCGCGCGCCGGCGGTGTCCAGGCCCTCGATGCCGGCGAGGTCGGCCGTCGTCCAGTCGCTGGCGGCGTGGCGGCGCAGCTGCTCCCTGAGCGCCGCGTGGTGCGTCAGGGTCCAGCTGCCGGTGATCAGCAGCCGGCCGTCATCGAGCTCGAGGCGGCCGGGGGTGGCGTCGGTCGAGGCCATGGTGCGGAGACTCCTTCTCGAGCGTGGGGTGTTCTTCCGTGAGTATTACCGGGTTGGCTCCAAAAGGTTGATGATATCTTGTGCAACCGCCTTGAGTCTTGGCCCCAGGTTCTTCACAAGCTTGTCGTGGGTCAGCTTCAGGCTGTGTCCACCACAGTTTAGTGCCATCACCTCTGCGCCACCTTCCAGTACAAGCGGAAGTGCCACGGCGCTGATTTCCGGTTGCCAATCTTCCTCGGAGAGGCAAAAGCCATACTCCCTGTAATCGGCCAGGCTCTTTTCAATGCCGGCTTCGATTCTGGCCCAGTCACCTTTATGGATCGCTCTGAGCTCCCCCATGAGCTGCTGGCGTCGCTCGTCAGAAACACCACAGAGCCAAGCACGACCGATTGCCGAAGTCGCCATGGGAAGCCGCGACCCGACTCCCAGCCGGATGATCAGCGGCCCGGTACCGTGACAGCTTTCAAGGTACATCATTGAGGTGCGGTCGGCGGTGCCCAGACTGACGCTGCAGTCGGTGGCGTCGGCGAGACGCTGCAGGTGTGGTCGGGCCAGGTCGCGTATGCCCATGTTAGCGAGGTAGCGATAGCCGAGCGCCAGAACTCCAGCTCCGAGCCGATACTTCTCAATGTCGGGGTTGTGCTGCAGGTAGCCAAGCTGCGTCAAAGTGTAGGTAAGCCGAGATACTGAGGGGCGCGGGATTCCGGTTCGGTTGGAGAGCTCGGCGTTTCCCAGGTACTCCTCTCCGGCGCCGAAGGCGCGAAGCAGCTCCAGGCCTCGGGCCAGAGCCGTCACGAAGTTGCGGTCCTTGCCGGCTTGCTCATGCTCGCCTTCATGGGAGGGCGTCTGTCTCATTGGTTGCCGTCCAGAGTTGAGTAGGCTATTTCGGAATCTAGTATCGCATAACAGCCCCTTGCGACCACGAACTCCTTGATGACATCGATTAAAAGCCCGTGCTTCGAAGCGTTGGGTCTTTGTGAGTTCCATGGTTGCCATCTCGCCAAGACGCCGCCGAGCTTGAGAGTCGGCGGTGTCTTGGTGGGGATGGGGCTGCCAGACATCTTCGGGCCTCAGCCCTCCAGGCGCTCGATCACGCAGGCGATGCCCTGACCGACGCCGATGCACATGGTGACCAGGGCGTAGCGGCCACCCGAGACTTCCAGCTGGCGCAGGGCGGTCAGTGCCAGACGGGCCCCGGAGGCGCCCAGGGGATGGCCGATGGCGATGGCGCCGCCGTTGATGTTCAGGCGACTGTCGTCGGCCGAGAGCCCGAGCTGCTTGACGCAGCCCAGCACCTGCACCGCGAAGGCCTCGTTGATCTCGATCACGTCCATCTGATCCAGGCTCAGCCCGGCCCGCTCCAGGGCCTTCCGGGAGGCAGGCACCGGCCCCAGGCCCATGACGCGGGGCGCCACGCCGGCCACGGCACCGGCCAGGATGCGCGCCCGCGGCCTGACGCCGGCTGCGTCGCCGGCCTGGCGGCTGCCGACGATCAGGGCGGCGGCGCCGTCGTTGAGACCCGAGGCGTTGCCGGCGGTGACCACGCCGCCCTCGAACAGCGGCGACAGCCGACCGAGCTTGTCGGCATCGGTGCCGGGCCGCGGATGCTCGTCCCGGTCGACCAGCAGCGGGGGCAGCTTGCGACCCTGGGATACCTCGATGCCGAGGATCTCCTCGTCATAGAAGCCGCTGGCCAGGGCGTCGCCGTAGCGTGCCTGGGAGCGCGCCGCGAAGGCGTCGCTCTCGGCGCGCCCCAGTCCCAGGTCGTGGGCCACGTTGTCGGCGGTCTCCGGCATGCTGTGGCTGCCATAAGTCTGGGCGATCCAGGAGTTGGGAAAGCGCGAGCCGATCACGGTGTCGTAGAGTGGCTGGTTGCGGGCGAAGGGGGAATCCGCCTTGCCCAGCACATAGGGAGCACGGGACATGGACTCCACGCCGCCGGCCAGGAACAGCTGCCCCTCACCGCTGCGGATCGCCCGGGCGGCATCCATCACCGCGGCCAGGCCGCTGCCGCAGAGGCGGTTGACGGTCTGGCCGGCGACCTCGACGGGCAGGCCGGCCAGCAGGGCACCGTGGCGGGCCACGTTGCGCGAATCCTCGCCGGCCTGGTTGGTGCAGCCGGCCAGCACCTCCTCGTAGTCTTCGGGGGCGAAACCGTTGCGCTCGACGAGGGCCCTCAGGGCCCTGCCCAGCAGGTCATCGGGGCGCACACCGGAGAGGCTGCCGCCGTGGCGGCCGAAAGGCGTACGGACTCCGTCGTAGATGAAGGCGTCGTGCATGGGAAAGCTCCTGTCAGGTCGGTTGGGTGGTGGTCAGCGGCAGGCCCAGGGCGGCGCGTCGGCGCAGCCAGGGGCTGGGGCGGTAGCGGGGGTCGCGGGTGGCGGCGAAGAGGTTATCGAGGATCGTGAGGATGCGCCGGCCGCCGTAGTGGTCGCCCATGGCCAGCGGGCCACGGGGATAGCCCAGCCCCAGTTCCACGGCGCGGTCGAGGGTGGTGGGCTCTGCCACGCCCTGCTGGGCGATCTCGGCGCCGACGTTGACGATGCAGGCGATCACGCGCTGGAGCACGAAGCCGTTGCTGTCGTGGAGAGGACTTACCGGCGTGCCATCGTCGCCGAGCAGGGCCCAGGCGGCATCCCGATAGCGGGTCTCGGTGGCCGGGGTGGTCATCAGGCTGCGGCGCCGGTCGAGGCCGGCCAGCATGTCGACGGCCACGCAGCGGTGGGCCTCGAGTCCCTGGCGGAGGGCGGCCGTGGTGGTGTCCTCGCCCAGCGGGGTGAGCAGGCACAGCGACTCGCCACCGGGCCGCTCGCCCCGGTCCAGCGGCCAGCCGGCGGCGGAGACGAGCGCCGAGAGTACCTGGGCGGCCTCGGGGTCTTCGGGGCTGACCCACACGGGCAGGGGAGTGGCCGCCGGTGGAGCCGGTTCCGCCGCCACCACCGCCTGGCCATCCTCGTAGCGATAGAAGCCCTCGCCGCTCTTGCGGCCGAGCAGGCCCGCGGTGAGGCGCTGACGGGTTATCGGTGATGGGCGGAAGCGCGGCTCCTCGTAGTACTGGTGATAGATGGACTCCATCACCGCGTGGGAGACATCGAGGCCGGTCAGGTCGAGCAGGCTGAAGGGGCCCATGCGGAACCCGCCCTGATCGACAAGGAGGCGGTCGATGGTGGTGTGATCGGCCACCCCCTCGCCGAGCAGGCGCAGCGCCTCGGTGCCATAGGCGCGACCGGCGTGATTGACCAGGAAGCCTGGCGTATCGGTGGCGCGGGCGGTGAAGTGGCCCATGGCCTGTCCCAGCGCCTCGACGCGCTCGGCGACATCGGCCGTGGTCCGCAGGCCTGGTATGACCTCCACGATCTTCATCAGCGGCACGGGGTTGAAGAAGTGGAAGCCGATCACCCGTTGTGGCAGCCGGCAGGCGGAGGCGATGGCCGTCACCGACAGCGACGAGGTGTTGGTGGCGAGAACGGCCTGGTCACCCAGAATCCCTTCCAGGCGCGTGAAGAGTTCCTGCTTGGCCTGGAGGTTCTCGGCGATGGCCTCCACCACGATGTCGCAGCCCGCCAGGTCCGTCAGATCGGCGGCTTCGTGCAGTCGGGCCCGGTAGCACGCCAGGTCCTCCTCGCTCAGGCGCCCCTTCGTCACCCCGCGTGTCCAGACACCGGTGATGAAGCTCCTGGCCTCATCCACCGCGCCCGTGCGGGCATCATGGAGGCTCACCTCGAGGCCGGCCTGGGCGGCCAACTGGGCGATGCCACGGCCCATGGCGCCGGTACCGACGAGGCCGAGGCGACGGAAGGGGAGGGACGGCGTGACCTCCGAGGGGGGAGCGGTCGACATGGTGGGTTTCTCCTCACGATTGGGTATCGGGACAGGGATGTGCATTCGTTTCGCAAAGCGAAATTGCATTCCGTTTATTGACTCCCATCCTAGGCTATGCAAAAGTGCCTGGCAATAGATGCGAACGACAATTCCACAATGCAGAACCGGTGCTCCTGACGTTGCCGACTCCCGGAGACCCGCCTGCCACTCGACCTGTGAGGACACGCCATGATTCGCGATCCGGAACTCCTGAATCAGCTTCTCGATACCATTTCTCGTTTCGTGCGCGAACGACTGATTCCCAACGAGGCACGCCTGGCCGAGGACGATGCCGTTCCCCCCGAGTTGCTCGCCGAGATGAAGGAAATGGGGCTGTTCGGCCTGTCGATCCCCGAAGAGTACGGCGGTCTCGGCTTGACCATGGAGGAAGAGGCACTGGTGGCCATGGAGATCGGCAAGACGTCTCCGGCTTTCCGCTCGGTCTTTGGCACCAACAACGGCATCGGCGCCCAGGGCATCCTGATCGACGGTACCCCGGAGCAGAAAGAACGTTACGTGCCACCGCTGGCCACCGGCGAGATCCTGAGCTCGTTCTGCCTCACCGAGCCCGACGTCGGTTCCGACGCTGCCAGCCTGCGCACCACGGCCGTACGCGACGGCGATCACTACATCCTCAATGGCACCAAGCGATACATCACCAATGGTCCCGAGGCGGATCTGTTCACCGTGATGGCACGAACGGATCCCGACAACAAGGGTGCCGGTGGCATTTCGGCCTTTATCGTCGAGGGCAACACCCCCGGACTCGAGCGGGGGCCTGCCGACAACAAGATGGGTCAGAAGGGTGCTCATACCTGTGACATCATCTTCAACGACTGCCGGGTGCCGGCCGAGAACATCATCGGCGGGCGCGAGGGGCAGGGCTTCAAGACAGCGATGAAGGTACTCGACCGCGGCCGCCTGCATATCTCCGCCGTATGTGTCGGTGTCGCCGATCGGCTGGTCGAGGAGTCGCTCCACTATGCCATGGAGCGCCAGCAGTTCGGGGTGCCGCTCTCCAGCCACCAGCTGATCCAGGCGATGCTCGCCGACAGCAAGACCGAGGCCTATGCCGGCCGCACCATGGTCCTCGACGCCGCACGCCGCAAGGATGCCGGCGAGGATGTCTCGACCCTGGCCTCGTGCGCCAAGCTGTTCTGTACCGAGATGGTCGGCCGCGTCGCCGATCGTGCGGTCCAGATCCACGGCGGGGCGGGTTACATGGCGGAGTACGCCGTCGAGCGTTTCTACCGCGACGTGCGGCTGTTCCGCATCTATGAGGGCACCACCCAGATCCAGCAGCTGGTGATCGCCCGCAACATGGTGCGGGAGGCATCCTAATGGCCCTTTCCGTGACACACCGGGCCCCCGACGAGCGCATCTTCGGACGCCTGGCAAGCGACTTGGTGGCGGAGCTACCGGAACGCCTGAGTACCCGGGTGCTCGATAATGCCCGGCGCATTCCCGAGCAGCCGGCACTGGTCGATGGAGAGGTCCGCTGGCGCTATGTCGACCTGGGGCGCAAGATTCTCGAAGCCCGGGATTGGCTGGTCTCGCTGGGGATTCGACCAGGCGACCGTCTTATGACGGTCGGAGAGAACAGTCGGGCCTTGGTGGTGCTGCTGCTGGCGGCTAGTGAACTCGATGCCTGGGTGGCGATCGTCAACTCACGCCTGTCGGCCAAGGAAATCGACCTGATTCGCGATAACTGTCTTCCTCGGCGCATTTTCTACACCAGCGAGGCGTCCCCCGATGCGGAAGCGCATGGTCGTCGCCACGGTGCCGAGCCCCTGGTGCATCCCAGCCTGGGCGCATTGCGGGTAGGGGCGTTGACTGACAGCGATCCGGAACCGGTGGAGGCCAGCGGTGCCGAGCAGGTCGCAGTGATGATCTATACCTCCGGAACCACCGGCACCCCCAAGGGCGTCATGCTCACGCACCGCGGCATCCTCTATATCGCCTCGATCTCGGGTGGCATGCGGCATCTCAGTGAGGGCCAGCGCGTCTACGGGGTGCTGCCGATGTCCCATGTCTTCGGTCTCTCCTCGGTGTGCATGGGGTCGCTCTACAACGGTGCCTGCCTCTATACGGTGCCGCGCTTCGATGCGGCTATGCTGCTGGACGCCCTGAAGCGCGAACGCATCACCGTCCTGCAAGGGGTCCCGGCCATGTACGCGCGAACCCTGGAGTTTCTGCGGCAGCGTGGACAGGCCCTGGAGGCCCCCGCGCTGATCTATATCTCCGCGGGGGGCTCGCCCCTGGATGCCGACATCAAGGGGAGAGTCGAGACCGCTTTCGGCTTGACCCTGCACAACGGCTACGGGTTGACCGAGGCCAGTCCGACCATCAGCCAGACCCGGATCGACGATCGCCACGTCAGCAATACCGTGGGACGTGTGCTGCCGCTGCTGGAGTATCGCTTGGAGCCCCTGGGTGCCAGCGGCGATAAAGCCGATGATTGTGACGAGGTGGGTGAGCTCTGGGTGCGGGGCCCCAATGTGATGAAAGGTTATTATCGTCAGCCCGAGGCAACGCAAGCCTGCCTAAACCAGGATGGCTGGCTCAACACCGGCGACATTGCACGCGTCGACGAAGATGACCAGCTCTATATCGTGGGGCGCAGCAAGGAGCTCATCATTCGCTCCGGGTTCAACATCTACCCACCCGATGTGGAGGCGGTGATCAACGAACATCCCGATGTGACGCTGTCGGCCGTGGTGGGGCGTCAGGTATCGGGCAACGAGGAGGTGGTGGCCTTTGTACAGTGCGAACCTGGTGCAAACCTCGAGGAGACGGTGCTTAGGGCCTTCATTGCCGAGCGGCTTGCGCCCTACAAGCGTCCCTCGCAGATCGTAATGGTGGAAAGTCTGCCGGCGACGGCCAGCGGCAAGATCCTCAAGGGGCGCTTGCGCAACCTGGCACAAGGGAAGGAGCCGTCATGAGTGATTCATTGCCGTTGTCGTGGCGGATGGTGGGCTTTCAGAACTTCATGGGCATACAGGTCGTGGACTGGGAGCCGGATCAGGTGACGCTCGCGCTGACAGTCGAGCCCCATCACCTCAACCGCAGCGGAATCGTCCACGGCGGTGTCCTCAGCACGCTGCTGGATGTGGCCTTGAGCTTTTCTGGCCTGCACTGCGAGATGCCTGACCAACTGCGCAAGGCGATGACGCTGTCGCTCTCCACTACCTTCGTTGCGCCGGCCAAGGGAGAGGCGCTGCGCGCTGTCGGTCGGCTGGAAGGAGGAGGGCGCACTACCTTCATGGCCAGCGGAAAGGTATTCGACAGCGAAGGCAACCTCGTGGCGATGGGGGAAGGGGCCTTCCGTCGGCGTCGTGGAAGCGAGGCCGAGCAGGGAGAGAGCCAGTGAGCCGGGATCGCCTGAGGGCATCCCTGCTGCTGGTCGTGACGCTCGCCACCCTGGCAGATCTGGTTTTCGTCAGCACCCAGGCCCAGTGGTTGGCGATGGTCGCCCTGGGAGGGTATCTGCTCACCCTGCGTGGGCTCTCGACCATGGCCCGCATCCTGCTGGGCGCTGCGGCCCTGCTGAGTCTGGTAGCGTTGTGGCATCACCCCGCCTCCTTGGCGCTGCTGCGCGAGTCGGCAGGACGCTTCGCCTTCTTCGCGACCTTTCTGGTCGCCCTGGGACTACTTCGGCTACCCGCCTATCGGTCCAGGCTGGTGAATCGCTGCGGGCATGCCATGCTGCTTCAGCCGCCCAGCCGGCGCTATCCGATCCTGTCGCTGGGTTCGGCGCTGTTCGGCATCATTCTCAACATCGGCGTGCTCAATCTCGTGGCCGCCATGATAGAGAAGAGCAACACCCTGGCGGCCGCTCAGGGGCGCCTGTGGGTGCAGAAGGCACGGCAGCGGCGCATGATGCTGGCACTGTTGCGCGGTTTTTCTTTGGCGCCACTGGTGTCGCCCATGGGCATCGGCATGGCGGTAGTGCTCTCCAGCATGGAGGGCCTGCGCTGGATCGAGCTGGCTCCCTACGCCCTGGGTGCGGCGCTGGTGCTGTTCCTGGTCGGCTGGGGCGTCGACCGGGTGACCGGCCCGCGAATGCAGCAGACCAGCGAGCATGCGGTTCCCTCGCTGAGGCCTCTGGGGCGTTTCTCCCTGTTGCTGCTCTCGCTGGTGGCGTTGATCTTCTCTCTCTCCTGGGGGCTCGATCTTCGACTTCCCACCGCCGTGCTGTTGGGGGCGCCCCTGGGAGCTTTCCTTTGGCTCTGCTGGCAGTTTCGCGGCTATGGCAGGGCGGGAATGCCGGCGGCCACCATTGCTCTGCACCGTGGGCTGCCCAGGCTGGTGTCACCGGCATCCAATGAGATCGTGGTGCTGGGGGCGGCAGGCTATCTGGGGCACCTTTGTGTGGGGCTGGTGGATGGTTCGGCCCTGGCCGGGAGTCTCGGCTTCCTCTCATCGCTTGGGGCCGGCACGGCGGTGATCGCGATGTTGCTGGTGGCGGTGCTGGCCCAGGTTGGCATCAACCCCATCGTCAGCGTCACCCTTCTGGCAGGTATCCTGCCGACGTTGGGCATCGAGGGACTGTCGCCGCCCATTCTTGCGGTCTCCCTGCTGGTGGGATGGACGCTGGCGCTCATGTCATCACCCATGACCGTCTCGATGCTGATTCTGTCCAGGTTCACTGGCGTTTCGTCGCTGCGGATCGGCTATCGCTGGAACGGCCTTTTTCTCTGTCTCGCCATGCCACTATTGGCGGCGTGGTTTCTGGTAGCACGCTTTTAAACATGGCAATTGCCGCTTGACTCTGGCGTGGCAGATCAGCACCATAAAATAAATGAAATGAAATTCCGCAAAGCAAAACTGTCCGTCATAGGCCAAGTGATTTGTCATGACAGGCCGTAACGGCAAGTAGAGGAAACTCCGACATGTCCCAGATGCCCGCCTTCCACTGGCAAGACCCGCTGCTCCTCGACCAGCAGCTCATCGAGGAGGAGCGCATGGTGCAGCAGAGCGCCGCCCAGTTCGCCGCCGACAAGCTCGCCCCCCGCGTGCTGGAGGCCTTCCGCCACGAGCAGACCGATCCGGCCATCTTCCGCGAGATGGGCGATACCGGCCTGCTCGGTGCCACCATCCCCGAGGAGTACGGCGGCAGCGGCCTCAACTACGTCTGCTACGGCCTGATCGCCCGGGAGATCGAGCGGGTCGACTCCGGCTACCGCTCCATGATGAGCGTGCAGTCCTCCCTGGTGATGGTGCCGATCAACGAGTTCGGAAACGAGGCCACCAAGCAGAAGTACCTGCCGAAGCTGGCCAGCGGCGAGTGGATCGGCTGCTTCGGCCTCACCGAGCCCAACCATGGCTCCGACCCCGGCGGCATGGTGACCCGCGCCCGCAGGGTCGACGGCGGCTATCGCCTCACCGGCAGCAAGATGTGGATCACCAACAGCCCGATCGCGGACGTCTTCGTGGTGTGGGCCAAGGATGACGAGGGCGACATTCGCGGCTTCGTACTGGAGAAGGGCTGGGAGGGGCTCTCCGCCCCGGCGATCCACGGCAAGGTGGGCCTGCGTGCCTCGATCACCGGCGAGATCGTCATGGACAGCGTCTTCGTGCCCGAGGAGAACATGTTCCCCGAGGTCCGCGGCCTCAAGGGCCCCTTCACCTGCCTCAACTCGGCCCGCTACGGCATCGCCTGGGGCGCCTTGGGCGCCGCCGAGGACTGCTGGCATACCGCCCGCCAGTACACCCTGGACCGTCAGCAGTTCGGCCGGCCTCTTGCCGCCAACCAGCTGATCCAGAAGAAGCTGGCCGACATGCAGACCGATATCTGCCTGGCCCTGCAGGGCTGCCTGCGCCTGGGGCGCATGAAGGACGAGGGCACCGCCGCGGTGGAGATCACCTCGATCATGAAGCGCAACAGCTGCGGCAAGGCGCTGGATATCGCCCGCCTGGCCCGCGACATGCTGGGCGGCAACGGTATCAGCGACGAGTTCGGAGTGGCGCGCCACCTGGTCAACCTCGAGGTGGTCAACACCTACGAGGGCACCCACGACGTCCATGCGCTGATTCTCGGTCGCGCCCAGACCGGCCTCCAGGCCTTCTGCTGAGCCCCGGCTCGGCGCACCCAACAACGACTCACGGGAGATACGCCATGAAAGTACTCGTCGCGGTCAAGCGCGTCATCGACTACAACGTCAAGATCCGGGTCAAGCCGGACCACTCCGACGTCGACCTCACCAACGTCAAGATGGCCATGAACCCTTTCTGCGAGATCGCCGTGGAAGAGGCGGTGCGCCTGAAGGAGAAGGGCGTGGCCACCGAGATCGTCGCCGTGACCATCGGCCCCAAGGCCGTCCAGGAGCAGCTGCGCACCGCCCTGGCCCTGGGCGCTGATCGCGCCATCCATGTGGATACGTCAGCCGAGACCGACGAGCGCGTCGAGTCCCTGGGCGCCGCCAAGGCGCTGGCCAGGCTGGTCGAGGAGGAGCAGCCGGGCCTGGTGATCCTCGGCAAGCAGGCCATCGACACCGACAACAACCAGACCGGCCAGATGCTCGCCGCCCTGACCGGCCTGCCCCAGGGCACCTTCGCCTCCGCCGTGGACGTGGATGGAGAGAAGGTACAGGTGACCCGTGAGATCGACGGCGGCCTGCAGACCGTCGAGCTGACCCTGCCCGCCATCGTCACCACCGACCTGCGCCTCAACGAGCCGCGCTACGCCAAGCTGCCCGACATCATGAAGGCCAAGAAGAAGCCGCTGGACGTCAAGACCCCGGCGGATCTCGGCGTGTCGGTAGGCAGCCGAGTCAAGCTGGTCAAGGTCGAGCCGCCGGCGGAGCGCCAGGGCGGCGTCAAGGTGGGCTCGGTGGATGAGCTGATCGACAAACTCAAGAACGAAGCCAAAGTGCTTTGAAAACAGTGCTTTGAAAGGAGCGGATCTCATGAGCATCCTGGTACTCGCCGAACATCACGACGGCGCCCTGGCCGGCGCCACCGCCCATGTGGTCGCGGCCGCCCAGCAGATTGCCCAGCACGACGGCGGCGAGATCCACGTGCTGGTGGCCGGCGAGAACGTCGCCGCCATCGCCGAGGCCGCCGCCAGGCTGGAGGGCGTGAGCAAGGTGCGCGTGGCCGATAACGCCGCCTACGCCCACCTGCTGGCCGAGCCCACCGCGGCGCTGATCGCGGAACTCGCCGGCGACTACGGCCACGTGCTGGCCGCGGCCTCCACCACCGGCAAGAACGTGCTGCCCCGGGTGGCCGCCCTCAAGGACGTCGCCCAGATTTCCGAGATCATCGCGGTGGAGAGCGCCGACACCTTCAAGCGCCCGATCTATGCCGGCAATGCCATCGCCACGGTGCAGAGTGAGGACGCCCTCAAGGTGATCACCGTGCGCACCACCGGCTTCGATGCCTGCCCTGATAGAGGGACCGAGGGCGGTTCGGCCAGCGTGGAAGCCGTGGACGTCGTGGCGGAGAACAGCCAGTCCGCCTTTATCAAGGAGGAGCTGGCCCAGTCCGACCGCCCCGAGCT
>WPCG01053944.1_pt1 | contig 35114 bp, 34 predicted proteins | sample 5403311 | NCBI WGS metagenome assembly WPCG01 (sample SAMN12869467, study PRJNA574797) | sludge metagenome | isolation source: wastewater treatment of Control | place: China:Beijing | collected 2019-05-17
GTCGTATGCGTGGATTCATTTCATGTCATATGGAACATTAACCACGCATTAATGAAGCTTAGAATCCGTGTGATGAATCGTTATGAGAAGGATAAGATAGAATATTATCTATTAAAGAAATTTAATTTTCTATTGATGAAAAATGGTGATGATGTTATTTATAATGAACCAAGGTTTAATCACAGGCTTAATCGGTATATCAATTATCAAGGGTTACTCAAGTTAGTCTTAGATATTGATGAAGATTTATCAGCTGCTTATCAGTTAAAAGAAATGTATTCACAATTCAATCGTAAAGCAACTTTTGAAACCGCTGAAAGCCAACTTCATTCCATCCTTGATGCATTTAAAATCGCGAATATTCCAGAATATCAAGAGATAGTAAAAATGCTTAAGAAGTGGAAGAAAGAAATTATCAATTCGTTTCATTGGTTCGATGGACGAAGAATTTCCAATGGCATCCTTAAATCCAAGAATGCTCGTATAAAAGTAATCTTAAAGAATGCCAATGGATACGGTAACTTTGATCGATTGAGAACTAAAATTATGTATTGCTTAAATGAAAACAGTGCTCCATCACTCAATGACTCATATCCATCAAAACGTTATAAATTAGGGAAACGTGGCAAATATAATCAACAGTAAATGGTTCAAAAATAGCACCTGATTCTCATGAATCAAGTGCTATTTTATTGTGTAAAACCCCTACAAACTTTAAAGGGTTATTTCTTGTGAACCCCTACAAACTTTAGAGGCCCGAAATCCACTGGAAAGTGGATTATGTTTGATACCATTAGCATAAGTAAAATTAAAATCATAACAAGCTGATTGTTCCTAATTGTATGACATTTTAGCCTTAAAACTGTTTACCATTTAATGAGTTAATTGTTTGATACTGCTCAATTATTTTCTCAACAATAACTGTTGGATTAAGCCCATATTTTTTCTTTAAATCTTCTGAGTTGCCTGACTCAGTAAAAGTATCTTCAATACCTATTTTGATTAATTTCTTCATTTCATTATTTGAAAACAATATCTCAGAAATAACAGTACCAATTCCACCTATTATAGAGTGATTTTCTATTGTAACTATTAATTTGGAACCTTTTATACATTCAATTATTTTTTCTTCACTAAAGGGTTTTATTCTTCTAATATTTATTAGTCTATGTTCAAAGTCATGTTCATTGAGTAATTCTGACGTTTCAAATGCTACCTTACTAGATGTTCCTTCGAAAATTATTGCTAGCTCAGAATGATTATTTGTAATCATTTCTGGCATACTCCAATCAATAGGATAATATTCAATGTCTTCACTTACTACTTGTCCTCTAGCAACCCTAATATAGACAGGACCTTTCTTTTGAATCGCATATTCAATCGCTTGCTGCAACTCATTTTCGTTCCTTGGAACTAATATGTCTAAATTTGGCAGACTTCTAGTCAAAGCGAAATCTTCATTTGCATGATGAGTTGCTCCATCAGGACCATTGTCAATTCCAGGGTGTGTACCAATTATCTTAACATTTGCATTTGAGTAACAAATTTGTCTTAACTGAGTCCATGCAGTACCAGTTGAAAATATTGAGAAATTTACGTAGAAAGGTATATTCCCTTCTGATGATAAGCCATGAGCAATAGACATTCCACTTTGTTCTGATATACCTAACTCAAAGAATCTTTCCGGAAATTTTTCATTGAATTTATTAGTGGTTGTTGATTTTGCTAGATCATTATCAATAACCACAATTGATTCATAAATTTTACCAAAATGAATTAAATTTTCTCCTATTTTATCTCTTAATGAAACTAATTTGTCCATTTTAATCTCCTAGCTCTTTTCTACAAATCTCATACTCTGATTCTGAAATTGCTCCACTATGCCATCTTGGATTATTCTCCATAAATGAAATCCCTTTTCCTTTAATAGTTTTTGCTACAACCACCAATGGTGCACCTTTATTCGAATCAATTCTTTTCAACATTTTATTGATATCTTTATAATTGTGTCCATCAATTTTCATGGTATTCCAATTGAATGATTCGAATTTCTCCATTAAAGGATTCAAATTAATAACATTATTAACATCTCCTGAAGAAGATAATTGATTATAATCTACAATTAACACTAAATTTTCTAACTTATAATGAGCTGCAATTAGAAGCGATTCCCAAATTTGACCTTCATGCAGTTCACCATCACCAACCACAACAAACACCTTATTTTCTTGGTTTTTTAATATTTTCCCGAAAGCTTGCCCAATGCCTATAGATAAACCTTGCCCAAGTAGTCCTGTTGTTGCATCAACTTCTGGTAAACTTAATGTATGGGGATGCCCTTGTAATCTGGAATCAATTCTTCTGAATGTTTTCAGTTCTTCTTTTTCAATAATACCTTTAGAGTATAAACACGCATATTGAGCAGGTGACGCATGTCCTTTCGATAAGATAACTCTTGATCTTTCAACATTATCAAACTCAACATATTTCTCATAAATTGTAGTCAAAATATCAATTATTGATAAAGATCCTCCAGGATGTCCCGCTTTCGCATTATAGATCATCTCTATGATTGCTCTTCTATTTTTATTCGCTAATATTTGCAGCTCGTTCATTTTAACCTCTTTCTATGCTAACCCAAATAATTTACCAATATAATAAATAATTAAACCAATAAAATTGAAATCTGTTTCAGGGAATCCAGTCCCAACTAATCCAACACTTTCCATGACTGGATACATAAGAGCAGGACCTAACGCAATTAAAACTCCTGTTACGAAACCACCTGCGATTGCGCCTTTCCATCCACCTGTTGCATTGCCGAATACTCCAGCTGTTGCTCCAATAAAGAAATATGGAATTGCTACAGGTATTATTACAGGCATATTTGTATTTGCAAATATAACCATCATGACTAATCCACCAGCATAAGCTGACAAGAAACCAACAACTGTCGCAACTGCACCATAAGGAAAGACGACAGGACAATCAAGTGCAGGTTTTGCATCAGGTATCAATCTTTCTGATATCCCAACAAATGCTGGAACTATTTCTCCTAAGAACATTCTTACTCCAGTAATTATTACATATAAAGCTGCGGTAAATGACAATGCTTGCATAAGTGGGTAAACTAACCAATGAGTTCCACCCGATATTGCAGTTACTGCTTCTGGTCCAGCTACAAATGCACTAACATAATAGAAAATACCGATTGAAATCCCAACTGAAACTACATAATCTTTGAAGATTCCTAACCAACCAGGTAAACGAAGTTTTTCAGTACTCTGTTCTGGGTTTCCAACTTTACTTCCTATCCATCCTGACAAAGCATATGTTAAAGTACAGTAATGACCCATCGCAATATCGTCACCACCTGTAACCTTTCTCATTCCTGGTTGAGCAATAGCAGGGAAAACCGCTGCTGAAATCCCTAGTAATATTGCACCAAAAATTACGGTCATTAAATCACTCATACCTAGAGCTTGAAAAAGTATTACAAGCATAGCAGACAAGAACAGGTTATGTTGCCCTGTCAAGAAAATATACTTAAACTTTGTAAATCTTGCTACAACCAAGTTAAACACAAATCCTAATACCATAACTAATGCAATTAAAGTAGGGAACTGCGTTTGAGCCAAAGCAGTTACCGCTTCAGCAAGTGGTAAAACACCTGTTAAATTGAAAGCTGAGGTAAACAGCGCTTGAAATGAATCTAAAGCAGCTACTGCAGCGCCTCCACCCACTCCAAAAACTAAGAAACCAACTACTGTCTTAAAAGTACCAATCGCAACTTGTGTACCACTCTTTTTTTGCAAAAGCAGCCCAATCATAGCCATTAGACCTACTAATAACGAAGCTTGTCCAAGTATTTCAAAAACTAAAAATTTAATAAACTCCATCTTTTTTCTCCTTATTCTTTTTCAAAGAATTTTCTAATCTCCTCTTCTAAAAACTTAGTATCCATAATATCTCTTATTCCAACTACATATTTCCCCGAGTCTTTGAAATCATCTACTAAATCCTGCATAGTTATAATCAAGTCATAATCTCGCAGAGATGCACCCATTACATCATGATCTAAATCAAGTGGAAATTTATTTGAACTTATAATTTTCTCTAACTTAATTCTAATCATCATAGAACTACCCATTCCTGTTCTACACATTACTAATCCTTTTTTTCTTTCCATTTTTTAACCTCCTTTCTTCATTTCAAAATTTCTTATATACTCATAAATATCTTCAGGATTATTGGATGCATCTATAGTTTCATAAAAACTCTCCATCCCCAATATATCAACCAAATCTGTTAAAGCACTCAGATGTGATTTTGAGTCTTTTGTGCTAAGCATAAAGATATACTTCACAGGATCATTCTGTTCATTACCGAATTCAACTCCATTTTCCAAGGAAATCATTGAAATAGCAGTATCTATGACACCAGAATTGGATGTAGCATGCGGAATTGCAACTCCTTTTGTAATAACCACATAGGGTCCGAGTTCTTTTATATTTTTTATAGAATCATCGATGTAATCTTTTTTTATTTTTTTATTACTTAACAGAATCTCTCCTGCTTTTCTAACTGCTTCTTCCCAGTCACTGACATTCAAATTCAGTTGAATATGTTCTTTTTTTAATAAGTCACTTAGCATTTTGCTCTCACTTTCATCAAATATTAATCTTCTATTACAATCATCTCCATCAATAAATAACTTGATTTCACTTAATAATGAATCATAATTATGTACTGTTGAATGTGACTCAATAATACCCATCAATTTTTCGTAATTAATTATTTCTCCTTGGTTCTTTTTTACTGGATCAAACCCTAATGATATAATAAATCTATAAATTGATTCAATATCATCATCTCTAATAAGTGGACTTACAATTAATACAGGTAAATCAACATTGGTTTTTACTGATGATATAACACAATCAATTTTGTTTTTCTTTCTAACACTTTCAATGTGATGTACAGAAACAACACCAACAATATTAAAATCAAATATTTTATCTATTCTCTCTATCATAAGCTGTGCGGTCGCTAACCCTGTACTACACACAATTAGAACTTTTGGTTTAGATTCTTTAATATTTACTTTTCTTTCTATTGCTGCAGCAAAGTGAAGTAATAAATAAGTTAGTTCATCATCATTCAATTTATTTTTGGCGTAATTTTCAATGTTTGAAATTGATTCTTTCAAGACTACATATAGCTGTTGATAGTTTCTCAATAGTTCATCTTTTAACGGATTTTTCAATATTTTCTTTTCTTTTATTCTAGATATTGCTGAACTTAAATGAATAAAAAGTCCGTCATATAGCTTTCTATCATTTCTTAATTCTATCTGTAGCTCGTTTTGAATACATTTGATGAGATTTGAAGCTAAAATTTGAATATTTAACCATTCTTCAGTATTTTCAGTTTCTTTACTCATAACTTGTTTGTCAAAAATGTGGTAGGCTAAATAGTCAATTTCTTGATGAGGAAGTTCAATGTCAAATGTGTAATTAATTCTATCCCATATATATTTAGCTATATCGAATTCTTTTCTTGATGTTGGTATACTCCCTACTGATTCATCTTTAAACTCTATATAATTTTCTCCTTTTTGATTTCTTTGAAGTGAAAGTGCAATATGGAAAAGTAACCCTTCAAACGAAATATCTGTTAATCTGTAATTAAACTTTTCTTCAGCTTTAGAAATTATGGTTTTTATTGTTTCAATATTTATATCTTCAAAGATTTTTGCAATAACAGTCGGTATCTTATCATCGATATCAAAACGTTCCACTAGGTTTTCAGATACAACCCTTCTTATCATTGTTCTTTTTAAATACTCTGAACATTTAAGATAAACTCCAAATCCCTTTTTTGTTAATAACTCTATATCATTTTCTGCAAATTTTGCACTTACGTTTTTTAAATCCTTTTGTACTGTTGATCGACTAACTTTAAACTTATTTGCGAGTTCGTCAATAGTATTCACATCTTCGCTGAACAATAGATCAATCATTATTAACGCTTGTCTTTCATCAGCGTTCAATGTATATAGATAATAATCTCCCAATGCAATTAGTTCTTTAATATTGCAAGCATTAAGTTTGTTAGTTAGAGATATGTAATTACTCTTGATACTTATAGATGAGCTACATTCATTTACTTTGAGAAATTCATTAATTTCATCTATGTCCAATCTAATCGTTCTTGAAGACACATTAAACGATTCAGTAAAAAAATTAATATCTACCCCTTGATTAATTAATTCATAAAGAATTAGCTTTTGTCTTAGTTTCATTTTATGTCTCCCAAATTTATTATATTTTTATAACTCAATATATACAAGATTACTTAGCTTCACCAATTTTTGAAACAAATTACTATTAATTTTTTATACAATCATGAAAAGAAATCAAAATATAGAAAAGATGACAATTTATGTCAACAATAACTTTCGATCACTTCAAAACAAATGCACTAGGTTTAATTGAATGTTGTATCAAATGGAAGTAACTTGTTATAATCCAATATTTAACCTCCCATAAACACAATAAAAAAATAAAACCCACATCATCGTGGGTTAATATCAATATGGTGCCGACTACAGGACTTGAACCCGCAACCTACTGATTACGATTCAGTTGCTCTACCAATTGAGCTAAGTCGGCATGCATTTCAAGTTTACAAAACCAACTGTCTTCTGTCAATAATTCTGTTGTAAGTTTATTGAAAAAATAAAGATAGCATTGAAAAATTTCAGTGATGTACTTTACTTAGTTTTAAGAGGAAGCTATAGCTTACTAAGAAAAATACAACTGTTATATGCTTGGTATTGATACTCAAGCTGGGGAATTTGATGCTCTTCGAGCCTTTTTTTGTAACACTACCACCGACCTTAATGTTGAATTACCGTGATATGACAAATAGCCTAGATTATTAGTGTTAAGTGGCTGAACTAAACACAAATTATACAAGTATACTCATTCATATTTATGATCGTATAAAAGTGATTGCAAACATTATATTCCTTTTCCACAACGGAATGGTTGATTGATTTTTCACTCTCAAGAAAGCAATATTAATCGACACAATTTATGACTACTGATAATTACTCGTTTCACTCACTTTTGAAATTAAGGTGATATACTTAATGTTTCAGAAGAGCATTTACCCCATAAAACAGTAAAACCGCACAAGTGATTGTGCGGTTTATACAAGGTGCGGGGATCAATTAAGAGGGGAAAAATGAAAAAATTATTTTATATTTCCTTGTATGTGTATATTCTAACCAATTATTGTGTGAAATGTGTGAAATAAAATGAAAATATTTATTTTTTTATAAAAACTTTCAACACAATTTAACACTATCTGGTAGGATTCCTTGAATTGTTTGTTTTCAAGTTTTTTCATTATGGCTATGTATGGTGTAGTGGCATTAATCTAGGGTCAAAAACAAAATTATGATACACTCAAAGTAGAAAACACAACAACGGAGAAAACAATGGCTATTAAAACAAAACCAACAAATCAGAATGTTTATGAATTTATACAAAATTTTGCAAACAGCAAGCAAAAACAAGAAGATAGTCTTCAACTGATTGAAATCATTCGTAACATCACAGGATATGAGCCACAAATGTGGGGTCCTTCAATGATTGGCTTTGGTAGTTATCATTATAAATCCACAAGAAGCAAACAAGAAGGTGATTGGCCATTAATTGGATTTTCACCTCGCAAAGCTGCACTTTCACTTTATGTTTATTCAGGTGATCCTAAACATGAGTATTTATTAAAAAACCTTGGTAAATTCACTATGGGAAAAGCATGTATTTATGTTAAGAAGCTTTCAGATATTAACATGGACGCTCTTATCCATCTTATTGAAGAGACTTTAAAACATATGAAAGAACATTATCATATTAATCATTAAATAGTACAGTCTTGTTTTATACTAAAAAGGTACCCATCCTAGGTACCTTTTTTACATTTTAAATGGTGGAGCTGAAGAGACTTGAACTCTCGACCCCTACGCTGCCAGCGTAGTGCTCTTCCAGCTGAGCTACAGCCCCAACTAACAGTAGTAATGGCGCGCCCGGCAGGAATCGAACCTGCAACCTTTTGAATCGGAATCAAATGCGCTATCCGTTGCGCCACGGGCGCGTCAACAAAGATGGTGGACACTAAGGGACTTGAACCCCTGACCCCCTGCACGTCAAGCAGGTGCTCTCCCATCTGAGCTAAGTGTCCATCCAATGCTAAATTAGTTTAGCATAATTTTTGAGCTTAATCAATCTACAATACATCGCACAAAAAGATTGTTTCCCCTTTGTTCATTGTTTTAATCTTTCTTTTTATTTTTGGGTGTTTAAATTTTAAAACAAAGTTTTTTAGCGTTGTACCTTTATGAAATCCATGAATAACAACCACTTCAAAAACACTTTTATCTAAGGTATCCATAAACACTTTTAGTTCCTGTTGTGCTTCACTAAGCGTCATATGATGTAAATCAATCACTCTTCTCATGACTTACCTTTGTACTCATTAACCCACGAAGGCATTTTTTCAAGTTCTTTTGCAGATTTTGGCAATGAGCATGATTTACATGCGGCTGAAACACCTTTTTTATGGTCTTTAAATAAATAAAATACAATTGCTGCAACAATTAAGACTACAATACTTACTACGATAATATCTCCCATTTTATTACCCCACAATTAATGATCCGACTTGATACACGATAAAAGCGACAAGCCACGCAACACCTGTTTGATATCCTACCGCAAGAAATGTCCACTTCCATGAATTCATTTCGCGCTTCATAGCCGCAAAGGCAGCTACACAAGGTAAGTATAACAAGGTAAAGATCATAAAGGAATAGGCAGATAAAGGAGTAAATACATTTCTTAATGGTTGTGCTAATAATTCAGGCGACTCTAATACACCTTCACCAACACCATATAACACACCTAAAGTCCCTACAACAGCTTCTTTAGCTACAAATCCAACAATTAAGCTCATTGCAGCACGCCATTCACCAAACCCAAGTGGCGCAAAAATAAAGGCAATGGATTGACCAATTACACCAAATATACTATCGCCACTATCTTCAACTAGTTGCAATTGGAAGTTAAACGATTGTAACACCCAAATGACAATCATTGCTAACAAAATTACAGTACCAGCATTAATGACAAAGCCTTTTACGCGTTCCCATGTATGAATAAATAGATTCTTAATAGTTGGTAAACGATACTGAGGTAGTTCCATTATAAAGTTAGTAACTTTGCCTTTATTTATAAACTTCTTAAGTATAATGCCTGATAAGATGGCAATGACAATTCCAATAACATAGATTGAGAAAACAACGTTTGCTTGATTATTACTAAAGAATGCTGCTGCAAATATTGCATACACTGGAAATTTTGCTCCACAAGACATAAATGGAATGATAAACATGGTTAGTCGCCGTTCTTTTTCATTTTCTAATGTTCGAGTTGCCATTAAAGCAGGCACTGAACAACCAAAGCCCATTAACATCGGAATAAAGGAACGACCAGACAATCCAAACCGTCTAAACATACGATCCATGATAAATGCTGCACGAGCCATATACCCTGAGTTTTCTAATAGCGATAACATTAAAAACAAAATACTGATTTCTGGTAAAAAGCTAAGCACAGCACCAACTCCACCTAACATACCATCGACAACTAAACTAAAGACAACTTCTGATACATTCATCCAAATTAAACCATTGGCAATTTGAAGAATGATCCATTCAATACCCGCTTCAAAGTATTCTTTTATAAATCCACCTACAGGACCAAAAGCCATAAAGAAGACTAAATACATAACTGTTAAGAAAATTGGAATTGCAAAAATCTTATGGGTTAATATTTTATCAATTTTATCTGAAATCGTTTCTGTTTCCTCTTTTGTTTTAATAAGTGCACCTTTTAAAATGCTCGTAATGTAGTTGTATTTTTCATCGGCTATGAGCATGTCTCGATCTAAAGTAGCATTATTAAATTGTTGTTCGACCCACTCATTTAATTCTGCAATCTTTACAACTTCGACATCACAACCAATCGCTACTTCTGGACCTTCTTCAATAAAACGAATGGCACTTGCATATGTACACGATGTTTCGGTTGTTAAAGATGATTGAATTCTTTCAATAAGTCCTTTTGTTTTATCACTATAAAAATCAATCAACTCTGGTTTATGATTAGCTTGAAGTACTGCAGCTTGTAAGCATTCTTTAATTCCTTTTGATTTACTTGCAACGATAGGCACAATAGGTACATGTAAAAACTTGGATAACATCTCTATATCAACTTTTACACCTTTTTGATCAAGCACATCCATCATGTTTAAGGCAATAATCATTGGCCGTTGTATTTCTAACAACTGCATCGTTAAAAATAAGTTGCGTTCAAGATTGGATGCATCCACTATGTTAATAATCACATCGACGTCGCCTTTTTCAACATACTCTCTTGTAATGACTTCATCTACTGACATAGTGGATAGTGAGTAGATACCAGGTAAATCGATGATTTGATATGTTTTTTGATTAAACTTCGCTTTTCCTATTTTTTTCTCAACGGTAACACCAGGCCAGTTACCAACACTTTGATTAGATCCTGTGAGTTCATTAAAAAGTGTTGTCTTACCGCTATTAGGATTTCCAACTAATGCAATGTTCATACGACACTATCCTCAATATAAATTTCTTTCGCTTCATTTTTTCTAAGGGTTAAATGATAGCCACGCAAAACAACCTCAATTGGATCTCCAAGAGGTGCTTGCTTAATAATTTTAATTTCAGTTCCAATGGTAACTCCCATATCAATAATTCGTTTGCGAATAAGGCTTCTTTTTCCTAACCCTACAACCTTGCAAACTTCTTTTATCTTTGCATCGTTTAATGTTCTCATGTTTTATTTTCCTGTCCACTTTAAGCGTAATCAAGCGTAGTCACAATGTCAATGATTACTAATCATTTCACAAACTTATGTATCTTGATCTTTGTTTTTTGTGATTGTAGTCACAAAATAGCTAAATTAAAAAAGCCCTACTTAGGACTTTCTTTACTTTGATTTACTATCGTTTTATTTTCAATTCGTTTTACTTTTAGTGGTCTATTTTTATTCGCCGTCACGGCAATCGCTAATGTCATGTAAATAATGGTAGGAATTAAACTTAGTGCAAAGTGAGCTAAACTTTCAAAAAATATTAGCATACCTTGATTGTATTGTTGGATGGCTACAATGATAAAAAACACATTGACTGCCACTAAAATTCCTGATGCATAAAGATAGCGTACGTTCTTAAATTGCTTGATGGTTTTTTTTGCAAAGTAAACAGCAAAAAAGTAAGCAAATCCAGCTAATGATGCATAAACAGCTAACATAATATAACTTAAATATTCTTTCATTAAATCTAAAATAAGTGACATAATTTATCCCTCTTTACTTAACTTTACTATTATATCATATTCTCATACCAACAAATAAATAAAGTCAGTTTATACTCCTTTTCCTTTTGTAATAAACTTCTACCTTAATACATTTCGAAATTTATGGTATTAATACGACTTTCCCTAATTTTCCAGATTTTTTTAAGTAACTTTGAGCTTGTCTTGCTTGTTCTAGCGGAAATGTACAATCAATAACCGCCTTTATTTGCTTATTTGAAATAGCTTTCAACATGTTTTTGTAATCCTGTTTTGTTCCTAACACTGATCCATACAACCTAAGGTGCTTTAAATACAACAACTTAAAATCAAGTTCACTCTTTTGTCCTCCTGCAGAACCAGAAGTACAAAACTTACCACCATTTTTAATACTTTTAGTGATGTATCAAATAGTGCATCTCCTACAACATCCAATACTGTATCAATAGGACCATTGTTTATATCTAGAATTTCCTTTTCTAAGTTTTTTGATTTATAAGACAATACATGGGTCGCTCCTAAAGCGATTAACTGTTCTTTTAAGGATAGATCACCAATAATAGCAATAACTTTTGCTTTAAACACATTTGCAGCTATCTGAACATTAAAAATACCTACACCACCATTAGCCCCAGTAACCATTACTGTTTCATTTGGTTTTATGTTTACTTGTTCTGCCATATGCCATGCAGTTAATCCACTTACTGAAAAGACTGCACTTTCTTTAAAATCTGCTAGTGGCATATCAAAACAAAGATCAGCTGGCCAAACTACATATTCAGCGTATCCTCCATCGTATCTGAACCGATAAAAGACATGTCTTCTGATATATTTTCAACTCCTTCTTCTCCACTTGAAGTAAAAGGGAAAACTACCACATTCTTACCTATCATCGATGATGATACTTGATCTCCAACTTGTACTACAACACCTGCAATATCAGATCCTGGTGTTCTTGGAAATTGCACACCTTCTTTACGCCATCCTGATTTTGATTCATTACCATAGGCCCCTTCTCTCATCCATATTTCTGTGTTGTTTATTGCACAAGCTTTCACTTGTATGAGCACTTGGTTTTCTTTTGGTTTTAAAGTTGGAATATTGACGATTTCTAGTTTATCGAGATCTCCATATCCGGTTACTTGAACTGCTTTAATAATAATCACCTCTTACTATGTTTCATTTATCATTATACTAATTATGATACCTACCTAACAAATCAAATAAAAAACCAATTCTCTCACATTTTAATTAACGTGATTAAATTGGTCTAGATAAAAATCGAATTTAACGCATGTTATGCATCTTTTTTAACATCCATAACAATTTTGCCATCCTTTATTTCGATGATTCTATCTGTTCTTTCTGCAACCGATTGATCATGAGTAATAATTAAAAAGGTAGTGTTGTACTTTTTATTGATGCTTCTCATTAAATCATAAATTTGATCGGTTGTGTCTGAATCTAAGTTTCCTGTTGGTTCATCAGCCAAGATTATTTTTGGTTGATTAATCAGTGACCGAGCAATTGCTGTGCGTTGTTGTTGGCCACCTGAAAGATTGGTCGCTAAGTTGTCTTTGACTTTTGTTAAACCGACTAAGTCAATAAGTTCATTTGCTTTGTCTATAATTTCTTTGCTCACTGTTTTGTTTTGAATCTTATAAGGAATAAGTATGTTCTCCATTACTGTAAATTCTGGCAGTAAATAGTGAAACTGAAATATAAACCCTAATGTTTGATTACGCAATGATGCAAGTTCTTTTTTGCTTAAGTTTTTTGTCGATGTACCATTAATGATTACATCACCTTCTGTTGGGTTATCTAGTGTCCCAATAATATTTAGCAGTGTACTTTTCCCACTACCTGATTGTCCAATAATACTATTGAAGGTACCTTCTTTTACTTCTAAGTTAAAATGAGTTAATACTTCAGTTTTAATCTTAGTACCATACACTTTTTTAATGTCTTTTAATTGTAAAATATTAGCCATTACGAATCACCTCTATCGGACTTAATTTGCTTGATTTTCGTGCAGGAATTAATGATGCTAGTAGTGCAGAAACAATCGCAACAGACGCTGAGAACACAATAAATCCAAGATCATATTGAATTGGAATTAAAGCACTACCATCAGGATTGGTTGCGAAGGTTGTAAACATCAGGATAAGTGCAATACCTAACACAACTCCAATAATGGCACCAAACACCCCTAAAAGTAACCCTTGGAACAAGAAAATAAGACTTGCTTGTTTATCTTGAATACCCATTGCTTTTAGTATTCCTATTTGTCGAGATTTTTGAAGCACCGTAATTGCTAGTACAGAAGCAATACCTAGGACAACAGCAATTAATACAAACACTTGAATCATAATGCTTGATACACTTTGCCCATTTAGCCCACTTAATAAATCTGCATTTTTCTCTTTCCAGTTTTCCACAATGACATCATCATTAACATCAAGGTTTTCTGCAATAAAATCTGCTAAAAACACATCGTCAATTTGAAGTTCAATACTAGTAATATTATTACCTAAATCAAAGAGTTGTTGTGAATTTGCTAATGTTGTAAATGTCCAACTGCTATTTAATGAAGAAACACCCAAATCAAAAATTCCTACAACTTTAAATGATGATATTGTGTTAGTGACTGTTTGAATATCAACACTTTGATTTACATTAACATTAAACTCTTTTGCTAATGATACTCCTAATACAATTTCATTGGATGCATTTGGCAATCTACCCTCAATTAGTCGACGCTCAACACTATAAATATTTGCGGCATCTTTCGCAAAACCACGCACTAAAATCGAAGCATTTTTATCATCCTGTACCACAAAAGCAGGACGATCAGCAAAAATACCTAGATAAGTTACTTCTTCAATTGCTTCTAATGTGCTTTCAATCTCACTTGTATAACTAAAAGTATCATCCTCAGTATTTGCAAGTATCGTAATGTGTGGAGAACTACCTACTGTCGTGTTTATTAAGTCATCTTGTAAGCCAGAAATTAACAACCCAATAAATATTTGCACAGATACACCAATTGCAATACCAAGCATAATAAGTATACTTTGTCCTTTGCTGTAGGTTAAAAACCTTTTAGCGATTGTAAAAGCTAGTTTCATGATTGCACCGTTTTTAACCAATCAAACAGTGCTTCACTGCTTTTTAAAAGAACTACATTTTTATATTGATTAAAAATATGTGGATTGTTTGCGATTGCTCGGCCACCTAATAAAATGGTTACTTCATGTTTGCTTTCAATTATTTTCTCAATTGTTTTAATAACTTCAGACACATTGTAGTAGTTCGTTACACTTATTGCCACAATATTAAGTTGAACCTCTTGAATCATTTTTATAAACTCATTTCTTGGAGTGTCTCGACCAACAAAATATGATTGAACACCTGCAAGTGTTAAATAATCGTTGATCATTCTTGCGCCTAACTCATGTTGCTCATTATCGGGGCATATAACCGCCGCTTTTTTTAATAATGAAGGTTGTTTATTTTCTAGCACAAAAGGATGCGCCATTTCAATAATTGTACGCACAATGGATGATTGTACATGTTCAAACCATATTTTATGTTGTGGATTTGATTCAATATCTGTTAAATTAGCTAATGCTTTTACTAGTATTTCTTCATAAAGTTCTTTAATTGTTATCTCTTGATTAGACAACCAGTTAAAAACAAGAGACACACTTTGCTCTTTATCAAGCTCATTAAACGCTCGCATAAACTCGTTGAAATTGTTCTCCATACACCCTCCACATAGTTAAGTTACTTAACTACACCATTTTATCAGAGTTACATGGTAATTTCAAAACATTTGCGCCTTACTCAAATCGGATATTATCTGATTCTACTGCAATGATCTTTAAAGGATGAACAACTATTTTATCCTCTTCAAAGTCATTATCAAAACAATTTACATAACTATCCATTGTCGATGTAGTAATTACATGAATTGTTGGAACTAAAGCATTTTGAAATAGTGTTGTATCATAGAGTAGTTCATAACCAAGTATTTCTACTTCATTTAGGTTTGATTCATTAACTATTACAGAATAATAATTATTCTTAACAATATCCTGATTAATATCAGTAATTTCCTTTATTGGAGTATTCATCAAAATATCTCCTCTTTTAGAAGATTTTGAGATGCCTACTATGCTATTGTAATCACTTGAAAAAGTGATTGTCATTTTTTCTTTGTAAGGACTATCTGTTGTTTCCACAATGGAAATATCAAGTATCTCTCTATTTAAAGTATCGTAGTGAACCATCTCTATGACATACTCGTAGTCTTGCCAAGGTATCATGGATGATATCCAAGATGTTTCAATTGCACTTTTTACTGTTTCTAAATTTATCTCTTTAATTTCAATTAACTGTTCATCCAACAAAATAATATAATACGAGCCATCTTGCACTACCTCAAGATAACCTAACTCAAATTCACAAAGAATTAAACGCCATCCATCTTGATCAAGAGTAGAACAATCAATATCTTCTGGTTCACCATCAAGTTTTACAAAAAGTGTTTGAGCAAAGTCAGTCATTTGCTCAAAGGTATATTCTTTCTTTTTATACACTGGTAAAACCTTATTTTCCCAATCATATAAAGAAGTTGGGTTACTTAATGCTTGACTAGCTTCATTGACTTGTTTTACATGATTAGTTTGATCAATATAAGGAATCCAACGAACAAGCAATCCATCAAAAGGATCATCATCATTAAGTGGTGCTTCTTCCTCATTAGGATTATCATTGTCATGATCGCCATTTGTTGGCTGTTCAATAATCGGTCCTTGTGAAGGTTGGTAAAACAGTTGGTTGTACACAACATAACCAACAACAATAACCACAATCAAAGCTAACAATAACTTTGTTTTTTTTATGAGATCCATTATCTAAATAACACACACACTGGTTCGTTAGCGTAAATATCTTTTTGTAGTAGTGTTAACTTACCACTATATTCATCTCTTTCAAACAGTGTACAATTGTCACTTTCTAAATTTGCAACAATCACAAATTTTTGGTCGGGACTTAAATCAAAGTCTCGTGGATGTCTTCCATGCACTAAAACGTGTTGAATTAACTCTAGTGTACTGTCTGTGTTGATTTTAAACACACTCAAACTATTGTCTGTACGATTAGATGTGTATAAAAACTTACCATCTTTGCTTATGCGGATTGCAGCGCCATGTTGATTGGTCGTTTCTTTTGTGGGGTTTGCACTAACTTTTGACAAAATTTTATATTCTTTATCATAGTCCACAATAAAGATTTCATAGCTCAGTTCACTTAATACATACACAGTTGATTTGCTTGGATGATTAATAATATGACGAGGTCCACTGCCATGGTCAAAATCAAGTGTTTGTTTGTGCACAAGCTTACTATCTTCATCTAAGGTGTATGCATATACTTTGTCTAATCCTAAATCACACACAAAAGTAGTGTTTAAATCTTTAATAGATTTAATATAATGGGCTTTTGAACCTTCTGAGTACACAATTTTTTGATGAGCAATTAATTGATCGTTAACAAACTTATAACTATTCACCATTCCTTGATGATAATTCGCACTAAAAAGCAAGTGATGATGTTGATCATAACTCACATAACATGGTGCTACTTTTTGATTTAGAATCTCTTGCATCAATACGCCATTTTTAAAGTACGCAACTCCACCTTTGTCATTTTTACTACACACACTAAAAATATTCGCACCATGCCCACAAAGGTACGTTGGGTTTTCTACCTTTAAATAATGAACATACTCAATGCATTCTTTTTTAGACTCATCAAGTTCTAGAGAATAAATACCTTTGCTATCTTTTTTTGTGTATGTTCCTAACAGTACTTGCATTATTTATTCCCTTTCTCAGGTAAAACAATCCATAAAATCAAATATAATCCTAATCCAGTACCGTAAAATATAAACGCTCCGACAAATAATAATCGTAAAATAGTGACATCAATTCTTACTTTTTCCGAAATTCCAGAACAAACTCCACCAAGTACAGCACCATCTTTCGATCGAGTCCAATTATTGTTAGGGTCTTTATATGCCATGATGTACCTCCCTTTTGCATTATTATATCATAGCTATTTGATACTACGTACAAGTAGTGGATGAACAGCAAAAACAATTGCTTTTATTTCTTTTGCATAAGGGGTTAATAAATTATAAGCACTGAGAAGTGTTGCTCCTGTTGTGGCTACATCATCAATTAAAACAATCCTTTTATCATTAAACTGATCAATGTTTTCACACACAATATCATGATGAATGTTTTTCCTTTTGTTTTTACTTTGCTTTGCTTGCTTGATATCGCTTGTTTTTTTAAGGGCATAAGAAACATTTGAAGTGTATGGTTTCAACATTAATTCTAAAGGTAGAAACCCTCGTTGCGTTGTTTTGCTTATTGAAGAAGGCATGACAACAAACACCCAATCGTTGTGCTTCTTTAAGGTCTTTTTCATTGAATAGTAAAATGCAGGAGCCATTGGTATATCTTTGTCTTCTTTAAATCGATAAATCAATCGTTCAATATCAAGTGAATACTCCACAATTGCTATGCATTGTAGATCTTCTAATTTAAACTTCAGTGGTTGTTTAATAAGCTTCTGGCATTGGTGACATAAATGTGGATGATGAACAAATAAATCAAAGATTCCTGAATCATGATATTTTGGTTTTACACACCATAAACAGAGTGATTGGCTTTTAAGATCAAAGATATGCATGTTTCAACCTCCTTTGATTTTTCATCACATAAAAATACGCATTCTCCAGTAGGAAATTCTTTATGACGACCAACACGTCCACTTATTTGAATAAGTGATGCTGCATCAAATACCATGTGGTTTGCCAAATATACAATCACATGAACATTTTTAAAAGTAACTCCTCGCTCTAAGATTGTTGTGCAACATAGATATTGAAATTCTTCATTAGTAAATCGTTGAATTATCTCGTCTTTATCTTTTGTTTTTGATGTTATCATTTCTATCTTAAACAACGTTGAAAAGATTGTCGCTAACTTAATACTTGGTACAAAAATCATTGTTTGATGTTTTTTTGATTTAAGCAACTTCATCAACTGCATTATTAAGATTAGTTTATAATGACAAACTACTTTTGGGACAACTAAGGGATTTTTAAATGGTCTTTCATACAATGTAACATGTTTAAGTTTTCCTTGTTTTAACCAAGTTCTATGTTGTTGGCTAGGGGTTGCTGTTAAATAAATTATGTATCCTACTACTGCATTAAATACGAAAGTTTCTAGAAGCTTGTTGTTTTTATATGGGAAAGCATCTGGCTCATCTAAAATGAGTAAATCAATTTGTTGATGATAACGATACAACTGATGAGTAGTACAAATAACTAAAGGTGCATCAACTCTTTTTGTGTATCCTTCACATACCGCAATTACATCTATGTTTTTAAAAACATCACTTAAGCGATCAACTAGTTGTAATACAACCTGTCGGCGTGGTATAGCCCAAACAACTTTTTTGTTTTGCTTTAGTGCTTGCATAATACTTTCTAACACTAGTTCACTTTTGCCAGCACCACATACAGCCTCCACTAATACATCACTTTCTTTACATAGTATTGCAATGTTTTTACTTGCTTCTTTTTGTTTGTCGGTCAGTGAAAATGATAGTTTGTAATCTATCTCATCATATTGAATTTCATTGCTTGTGCTATTGTTTTGCATTAATGATACATACGACAAACACACACGACAAATTATATTATTGTTTAAGGTAAAGAAAGCATACCTGTTTTCGTTTTTACAATATTCACAAACCATAAAAAAACACCCTATCTATCTTACGACAATAAGGTGTATTTCCCTTTTACCAAGGGTATAATTTATCTCTTTTTACTAAAATTGCCTTTTTTGCAAGTTTGGCCATCGGATCATCACTATACGAGTCCGAATAAAATGTGTCGATTTGATTAATGTCAAACTTCTCTTTAAACCTAATTGGTTTTTCCTTGCCATAGCAGTTTTCTGTTAAGTTCTCTCCAGTTTTTTTATCTACATTTGACGCAATAAGATGAACTTGCAACTCATCACAAATCGGTTGCAACAAAAACGTAGGTGATGCTGAAATAATAACATCATCATGATTGCGCTGTGATAGATACCAAAGCTGCACATTCTTTTTGTGTTTTTTCCAAAAATCACTAACACGTTTATCCATGTCTTCAATGGATTGAAAATACGTGTAAATAATTGTCTTCATTTCTGTCTTTGATATTTTTTTTGCTTTGTACTTAATCATTGCAGCAAATTGTCTTGGAAAATACTTTACTAACGATGGCTGTCGTTTTAAGTTATACACAAAGAAATGGATTGAACTATCTCCATCATATATTGTCTTATCAAAATCATACACATTCATTGTATTTACCTCTATTTTTTATATGCTTCAATCATTAAGTTGGAAAGCTTTTTAGAGAAGCCAACTGGATCTTCTATCGGTAATCCTTCCATTAGACAAGCTTGATCATAAAGTATCCAAGCTGCTTCTTTAATTTTGTCAGGATCATTTTTTGCGACATTCACTAATGTGTCTAATAGTGGATGTTCTGGGTTTAATTCCAAGATTCTTTTTGCCTTTAATGATTCTTGTGCATCTGGCATTTGTGACAATACTTTTTCCATCTCAAATGATAAGCCTTCATCACTTACTAAACATACTGGATGATTCTTTAATCGTTTGGATAAACGTACTTCACTTATAACATCTTTTAGTTCTTCTTTAATTGCTTCAAACACATCTTTGCTTGTTTCTTCTTTTTGTTTAACAACTTCTTTTTCTTCATCACTCATTAAATCCAAATCTCCTTGAGTAATGGATTTAAACGCTTTGTCTTTATAGTTTTGCATAATTTGAAGCACAAACTCATCCACATCATCCGTTAAGTATAAAATCTCATACCCTTTTTCTTTTACGCGTTCACTTTGTGGAATAGCTTCACACTTTTCAATTGAGTCTGCTGAAACAAAATAGATATCTTTTTGATCTTCAGGCATGTTGGTCACATACTCTTGAAGCGTTACGTACTTTTTATCTTTTGATGATACAAACAACACTAAATCTTGTAGCAACTCTTTATGTTGGCCAAAGCCTTGGTATATTCCATATTTTATTTGTAAACCAAAGTTTTTCCAAAATTCTTCGTATACTTCACGTTCATTCATCAACATAATAGATAGCTCATTTTTGATTTTCTTTTCTAAACGTGAGGCAATCGACTTAAGTTGGCGGTTATGTTGTAGTATTTCCCGGGAAATATTTAGGGATAAATCAGGTGAATCGACTAACCCTCTTACAAATCTAAAGTGGTCTCCAATTAAGTCTTTAGCCTTGTCCATGATAAAGACACCTTTGCTGTACAACTGCAATCCTTTTTCATATTCATTGGTGTAAAAGTTAAATGGTGTCTTTTTTGGGATATATAATAGCGCTGAAAACGATAAGTTTCCTTCAACTTGCATATGGATTACTTTTGCAGGATCTTCAAAATCCATAAACTTATCTTTATAAAACTGATTGTATTCTTCTTCACTCACATCATTTTTACTTCGTTTCCAAATTGGAATCATGGAGTTGAGTACTTCAAGTTCATCCTCTTCATCCTTTTTCATTTTGATTGGATATCGGATGTAGTCACTGTATTGCTTAATTAACGAACGAATTTGATACGTTTCTAAAAATTGATCATACTCTTCTTCCTCGTTGTTTTCTTTAATATGACAAACTATCGTTGTGCCTGGTGTATCTTTATTTATCTCTGTAATGGTGTAACCATCTACTCCACTAGAAGTAAATTGATACGCAACTTCTTCGTTTACTTTTTTAGTTTGAACTTCAATTTTATCACTCACCATAAACGCTGAATAAAAACCAACACCAAATTGGCCAATAATGTCGACATCATCTTTACCAGCTTCAATCGCTTCTTTAAAAGCCAATGAACCACTTTTTGCGATAGTACCTAAATTATCTTCTAATTCTTTACTACTCATACCAATACCATTATCTGAAATTGTAATGATTCGATTTTCTTTATCCACTTCAATATGAATGTGTAAAGCCGTTCTATCGATGGACACTGAATCGTCTTCTAACGATAAAAAATAAATCTTATCAAGTGCATCTGAAGCATTAGATACGAGTTCTCGTAAAAATATCTCTTTGTTTGTGTAAATTGAATTGATCATTAAATCCAACAACCGTTTGGATTCTGCCTTAAACTGCTTAGGTCTTGCCATAATACCTCCTTCGTACTTAGCACTATAATATCTTGAGTGCTAACACTATTGTACTAACTTTTTATTTTTTTTCAAGTCTTCTAACAAAAAAGCTTCGGTTAATCCACCGAAACTTTTCGAATATATTGTAGACCTACACAGTTTAGCCCTGTGTGTACTCCAACTGTTGATATTAAATCTGTTAAGAAAATTTCTGTTTTTGGAAATGTTTCTTTCATTAACTCAAACAATTGTTGCCCACGCTCTTTGTTTTGGACATGAGCTACACATATTAAGCAGTTTTCATCAACATTATGTTCTTTAAAATAGTTGATAACTACATCATATGCTCTTTTCATTGTTCGCACCTTATCAAAGGCATCGTTTTTTCCACCAGTGTCTTTCGCTACTTTTAAGACTGGTTTAATGTTTAAAAAGCCTCCAAGTTTCGCAGCCATAGGCGTGATTCTTCCACCACGTGCTAAGTGCTTTAAATCATCTGGAATGATAAATGTAACACTATCATCCACTGACTTTTCTAATAATTCTTTAACTTTTTCAACCGGTGTGTTGTTATCAAATAGTTTTCGCGCTGAAATAGCTAGATGCAATTGATTGCTTGCGGTCGCAAAACAATCTACATAATCAAATGGGATTTCAAAACGATCTGCAGCGGTATGCATCGCAGACAATGTTGAAGATAACCCCGAACTAATCATAACTCCAAAAATCAGTTGTACACCTTCTTCTTTTAGTTGTTCAAACAATTCTTCAATACGACCTACTGGCGGAAGTGAGGTTTTAAGCATTTTCCCTTTAGCAATCAAATTATAAGTATCGTCAATGGTAATGGTTTCCCCTTCTAAATACACTTGGTCGCCATCGATTATTTGTAATGGCAATGCATAAAGCCCATCCATTTTTACTTGTTGATGATAAATATTACTTCCACTATCGGTGACTACAGCAACTTTCATTTTCTTAGCCTCCTACATTTTATTATACATGATTTCATAATAAAACCCACAGTAAATGTGGGTCATTTTTATAAGACTAGTGATGTTTGAACAGCGATACTTTTAATGCCTGCGTGAGCTGCTAGTACTGCTGGAAGCTCAGCAATTTCAATTTCAACGTTATCTATTTTTTGTTTTAATGCTTTTGCAAAATTCTCTGCAATTTCTACACCATCACAATGAAGAACATGGACTTTGAAATTATTGGTTGTTGAGGTTTCTACAATTTTTTCGATCATAGTATCAAAGATTTTTGTTTCTGTTCTAGCGGTTGCAAACTTTTCAATGGTTGTTCCACCATTTTCTAAAATTAACAATGGCTTAATCTTCAATAGTGAAGATAGAGCTGCTACAGCAGGAGAAACACGTCCGCCTCGTTTTAGTTGGTCTAATGTGTTTGGATACAAGAAGCTTAATGTCATGGAAGTGACACTTTTAGCCATATCAAGTATATCCTGAGCTTGTGCTCCCTCTTGTACCATGGTTGCAGCTTTGATAACAATATCTTTAACTGGACCACCTAATGTTTTTGTGTCAACAACATCAATGTTTGTGATGTCATGGTTGTTTGCTGCTAAAACAAAGGCTTGATAAGTACCTGATAAATGTGAAGTCAAAGAAAAAACAAGGATATGATCAAAGTCTTGTGCTTTTAACTCTTCCATCATTTTATCTAATAAACCTAAATTTGGTTGTGCTGTTGTTGGAACTGCCTTGTTATTTAGTTGTTCAATCAACTGCTCTGCACTCATCTCAACTTGGTCTTGATATTCTTGACCGTCAATAATAATTGATAATGGAGCTAATGTAATATTTAATTTTTTTGCTAGTGATTGTGAGATTCCTGTTGATGAATCTGCAACGATACAAATTTTATTCATGCTTAATCCTCCTGAGTTCTGTGTCATTATACGTAGATTTACTTTGAATGTCAAACAATATGTTTCAGTATTTTGTTTTTATTCTTTTCTTTTGTTACACTCTTTACTACAATAGGAATATGAAGTATTTAAAAGAACCTGTAGAAGTGTTATTGGAAATAAAAAAATCGAAGTTTTTTTGCTATTTATTTTCCATTAATAATGAAGAAGATGTAGCCTCACATCGCTTATCCATTAAAAAACAACACCCTAAAGCTAATCATCACTGTGTTGCTTATGTCATCAAAGAAAACAACATTCTACGTTTTGATGATGATAATGAACCACAACATACTGCGGGAAAACCAATGCTGCATGTGTTAGAACAACAAGATGTAGATCGAATTTTAGCCATAGTGGTTCGCTATTTTGGTGGTGTAAAGCTAGGTCGTGGTGGTTTAGTCAAAGCATATACCCAAAGTGTCACTACTGCTTTAAATGCTGCCCAGTTTGTTGAACCAGTAGTAAAGTATGAAGTTTCTTTTATTGCTCCTTTTGAAATCTCTCCTGCAATTGAAGCTTATTTATACCATATTGAAGCAATTGTACAAACACAGTATCAAGAACATGATGTTTTGTTTACATGCATAATGGACACCATAAACAACGTAGAACAAAAACTAGAAGATTTAAGTAAAGGAGCTATTTCAAATTTCCAAGTATCTTCATTTCTCGAGTAATGCAAGTGCAAGTCATTTGCATTTGTCTTTTTAATGTGTATAATATTATTTGCACATAAAGGAGATTCCCATGAAAAAAATTCTTATTATACTTTTTGCAGGATTAATTTCATTAGCTGGTTGCACAACCAATCCTGCTGATAATACAGATGAAAAACTTACTGTTATTACATCATTGTTCCCACAATATGATTTTGTACGAAACATCGCTCAAGATAAAGTGAATGTATCATTATTATTACCTCCAGGGGTAGAGTCACATGCTTTTGATCCAACACCATCTCAAATTATATCCATAACACAAGCTGATTTGTTTGTTTACACCAACGCTGAAATGGAGCCATGGATAGAAAGAATTGTTGAAAATGTAGATGAGCAAGGTCCTGTCGTTTTAGAAAGCTCTCAAGGCATTCAACTAATTGATAGTGATGATGAACATCACCTCGATGATGATCACGACCATGACGATCACGATGATGACGACCACGATGATGACGATCACGATCATCTTTATGATCCACATGTTTGGTTAGATCCACTCAACGCAAAAATCATGGTAAACAACATTGTTGCTGCACTTAAAGAACTTGATCCTGAAAATGCTGATTTCTATCAAAATAATGCGAATGATTATTTATCGCAACTTGATGAACTAAATGAACGATTTGAAGAAATATTTGCAAACACTGAAAATAACACGATCGTATATGGTGGTCATTTCGCTTTTGGTTACTTAGCTAACAGATTCAATTTGAACATACTATCACCTTATACGGGATTTTCACCAGACTCTGAACCAACTGCAAATGCTATTGCCTCACTTATTAGCACAGTCAATGAAAACAACATTAAAATTATCTTTTTTGAAGAGTTGATTGAACCAAGGGTTGCTAATGTTATTGCTGAGCAAACAAACACAACTGCCATGCTATTACATGGGGCTCATAACATAACAAAACAAGAGATGGATGCTAACATAACTTACTTAGATATTATGTTTGAAAATGCTGATAAAATAGAAGAAGCCTTGTCTTATGAGTAAGTATATTCAAGCCCATGATGTTTCTATCTCTTTTGGACGATTAGAAGTACTAAAACATGTTAATTTTCATGTAAAAGAAAATGATTATTTAGCGATTGTTGGTCCAAACGGTTCAGGAAAAACAACATTAATGAAAGCTCTATTAGGTCTTGTCTCTATTGATTCAGGATCTTTTGAGTATCATCCTTCCTTATCAATTAAAGACATTGGTTACTTACCTCAATCGTCGTTTTTACAAGACAAGCACTTCCCTGCTACTGTCAAAGAGATTATAGCTACTGGTTTGGCAAATCAAAGTTTATTTCGTTATTCAAAAGATGATGAAAAAGCAATTCGCCAAATTAGTGTTCTTCTTGATATAAAACACTTACTTAATAAAAAAATAGGTCATCTATCAGGTGGACAACACCAACGCGTGCTTATGGCTAGAGCCTTAGTTAAAAACCCAAAGATTCTCATTCTTGATGAACCTACTTCAGCTCTAGACCCAAAAATTAGAGAAGACTTTTATTCACTCATTCATCATTTACACGCACACGAAAACGTAAGCATTGTACTTATCTCTCATGATTTACAATCAGTAAGCGACTATGCTAAAAATATTTTGTACTTAGACCAAGAAGTTGTTTATTTTGGTTCAGTTAGCGATATATGTACTTCAGAAGCACTCATTGAACAATTAGGAGCACAAGCAGTAACTGCTTTGTGTCATAGGCCAGATCATGAACATCACACACATTCTTGACCTTTTATCGTATTCATTTCTACAACGAGCATTTATTGTAGGATCTCTAATAGCTATTAGTAGTTCTTTTTTAGGAATATTTTTAGTGCTTCGAAAATATTCCATGATTGGAGATGGATTAGCGCATGTTAGTTTTGCGACAGTTGCATTAGCCTTACTACTAAATACTTCTCCACTTATTGTTTCGATACCAATTGTTATTGCATCTTCCTTTTTAATTTTAAAGTTAAGTGAAGAGAATAAAATTGGTGGCGATGCAGCAATTGCGCTTGTATCAAGTACATCTGTAGCATTAGGTGTATTCATCTCTTCTTTAGCTAGTGGATTTAATGTAGACCTATTTAGCTACTTGTTTGGAAGTATATTAATTCTCTCTACGATGGATGTTTATTTTTCATTAATATTATCTATTGTCGTTGTGATTACAGTTCTTTATTATTATCATCAACTTTTTGCCGTTACTTATGATGTGGATTTTGCAAAGGTTTCCGGTGTTAATGTTAAGAAGTCAAATTATATACTTGCGGTCCTAACCTCTATAACGATAGTATTAGGTATACGTGTGGTAGGTACAATGTTAATCTCAAGTTTCATCATTTTCCCAACTGTTATTGCACTAAAGCTACAAACTGGATTTAAAAGAACAATTGCATTAGCTGTCGCATTTTCATTGTTTAGTGTATTTTCTGGTATCTTCATTTCTATCATTTTAGATTTTCCTACAGGGGCAACCATTGTATTAATTAATGCCTTGTTGTTTATTGTAGCTTCACTAAGTTCATTGGTTTTAAAGAAAGGATAATGTATGAAAAATAGCGCAAAAAATTTATTAAGTACTCATAACTTAAAATATTCCAAACAAAGAGAGCAAGTAATTGATGAGTTATCAAAACATAAGCAACCTCTTTCAGTTGAAGATCTTTATGATTCTCTAAAAAAAGATGGTGTTAGAATCAACTTATCCACTATATATCGAACAATAGAAGCGTTGAGTAATCACAATATTGTGGAAAAAGTATACAGTAGCATTACAAATAGCCATCTTATACAGTTAGCTCACCATCATCACCAACATTATCTAGTGTGCATTTCTTGTCACAAAATGATACCAATCGATTATTGTCCAATGGAAGCTCTTTTAGGTCATATTAAAACAAATTATGATTTCGAAGTTGTTTCTCATCAACTAGAGATCAGTGGTTACTGCCAACAGTGTAGAAACTAATAAGAAAAAGCAACTTTCGTCGCTTTTTCTACATTCTCCACATTTGTGAAAGTGGGATAAATTCAAGTGAGTCAGCGTTTTCTTTTGCTTTATGTCTCACTTTTTTTATGTCGTTATCTAAGCTAGCTTGCAGCTCTTTGTCTACCATAGTTTGAACATACAACATTTTCTTTAGTAAAAACCAAGAAACAATCGCCTCATATATAAGTGCTTGTTTGTTTTTTGCGGCTGAAATGTTTTGATTTATATTTTCTTTGATTTTATCGGATAGTGATTGAACTTGTTTTAGTAAATCATCATTGTTATTAAACATGGATTGGTCAATTTCACGCTGAATAGCACCAATGGTTTTCTCCTGTTCAATAATTTGGTGGACAATCTTTGTTGTAAGTTGATTAGCTTCTCCACTTACTGCTATTATGTTGTTTCTATAATCTGAAAGAAATCCTTTTTGCTCGGTCAGACTATAATAAATGCCTTTTGCTAAATAGTATTCTTCTTTTTTATTCCCTTGTAGAACAATCGCAAAATCATTGTCGTTGTTGGTTTTTCCATACAACAAAAAGGCGCAGCTCCAAGCTCTTTTTGGTACTTTGAAAGCATCTTTATATCGTATGATTTGATTTGCAATCACATCTTTGTTTATATTAAAGCGAAAATCTACCAACACACGAAGATCAGGATACACTTTTACAATTTCTAAAAAGCGGTCATACAAATAATGTTCTTTATCCAATTCAAATAAATAATCCTCTAAATAACCATTAAAGCTACTTTGCTGTGAATCATTACGACTGTCTTGAACTTCTTTTAATAGTGCTGAGATACTCATGTTTATCACCCTTTGCGAGATTTGTATCTTCTCCCTTTAAAATAACGCGAATGCGGCATAAGCTCAAGCATAAAGACCGAACCAAGCAATAAAAACGCTCCGATAAATAGCTTGAAAGACAAAACAGACTGAAATACAAGTATCGAAGCAACAACACCAAAGATTGCTTCAAATGTCATAATTACTGAAGCACTAGAAGATGTCACTAGCTTTTGACCATAATTTTGTAAAAAGAACGCAAGACCACTACTAACTACACCTAAATACGCAACATATATAAAACCATTAAACACGAAATTATACGATATAAATGGTAAAACACAACTCATTAATATGCTCATTGTTAATAATTGAATAATCGATAAAGATATAGCATCGTCAAACTTTGCATTTTTTTCGAGTTGAATAAAATGAAAAGCAAACATTAGTGCTCCTAAGACAAGAATAACATCTCCTATTAAAAATGAAAAGCCTCCATCATATGAAATAATGACAACTCCCATAAAAGCTAATGTGCTTGCGACAAAAACCAATCTAGTTAATGGTCTTCTTTGCTTAATACTATACAAAATAGGTGTAAAGATAACATATGAGGTAATAATGATCGCAGCTTTTGATGGTGTGCTCATTAACTGACCAAAAATTTGTAGTATCATACCTGCACTTAAGAATACTCCTGCAATAATTCCCTCTTTAATGAGATCTTTATCATAATAAAAATTTCTCTTTTTCGAAAAGACAATCAACACCATTGCACCTATTAATCCTGTAACAGCTAGTATCGCAACTGGATGCCATCCTGATTGCAAGGCCAATTCTACGGCCACATACCCCATTCCCCATAAAAATGAAGAAATAAACAGTGCTGTTTTACCCATCGTTTTCAATTTATGCATTCATGTCTCCTTAATTTAGTTATAATAGTAGTAATGAGGTATTCTTAATGAACAATGTCCACACTATTTTAGCACCACATGCAAACCATGCACAAATAATTTCTGATTTATTGAAACAAGACAAAGCGAAAGCAGGTGTTTCACTACTACCTTTTCATATCTTTTTATCGCAACTAAGTGATAAGAGTAATGACACTGCTTTGTTTGTACAGGCATATGACATCATTTTTAACAATCGATCATCCTTTTTAACATTAAAAGATAGTTTGCACTATCCAGAGATAGTTAAACAACTAGTTTTGTTTGTCAAAGAAATGATTTCATATGATATCGAAATTGAATCATTACCTGAATCAAATCCAAAAGAAAAAGATATCAAGCACATTGTTTACTTAATTTATGATTTATTTAAACACTCTATTACACTATCAAAAATAAAGAAACATATTGTAGATGCTTCAGAAATTTCGATATATCCGTTTTATATGTCTATTTTTGATCATCAAGTAACTCAGTTTTTAATTAAAAAGAAAGCAACTTACAAAAGCTATCCTACCTTTATCAATCCTACTAAAAAAGCTCATTATGCACTAAATACTAGTAAGGAAGCAGAAGCTATCACACAACATTTATTCAAACACCCAAACCAAAAAACACTCATTGTATGTTGTGAGCAATCTACTCTACCTTTGATGCTTACTACATTTTTAAGTCGCTATCAACTCTCTTATTCGATTGACATTACTTTTCGTCCTTCCATTGTTGTTGATTACTATTTATTGTTGGTGGATTTTTATCTTACTAATGATATTGAATCATTACTTGAGATATGTGCAAGCAAGATTTTTGATTCAAAATCTCAAACTGAACTAATACAATACATCAACTTAAGAAAATGTACGTTGGATGATTTAATGAGACCATTAATTCATTATCAAAACGCTTCTTTTACTTCTAGCATCGACAAAAGAGACCAACAACAGCTTATCTCATTAGAAATAATGGCTGAAACTCAACGTCAAGCGATTGAGCAATACCTTCATAACAATGAATCAAGTCCTTATGTTATGGCTTTTAATGTTCTTGCAAAAAACATCAATGATTTTGATGAGCTTGAACAACAAACCTTTTTTAAGATGAAGGAAATCATTGAAGACACCATTAAAACCTCAACTCAAACAGATCAACTAAGAAGTTTACTTGAGTACTTACTACTCTCACTTCAACCCACATCTTTAAAAGCAAATGAAAACATACACATTACTAACTTAAAAAATGGTTATCAGAGTGGGTATGATCAAGTGATTGTAGCTGGAGCAAACCAACAACATTTTCCCGCCTTTAGTAAACAAACTGGGATCATTGACGAAAACTACTTAGAAAAAATTAACTATCCTACCTTAGAAGAGCGATTATCTCATCATATTAAGCAATTAGATTATATTTATACATGTGCACCTTCTATCATATTTTCCTACTCCACATCTACTTTTGAAGGAAAGATTCAATCAGAATCCTTTGATTTAATCCAAGACATACCAAAGTCACCGTGGAAGATTTCCAAATTTGGAGAAGTTCCTAAAAAAACATACAAGCTAAAACCTGCCATTGCGAAAGATCTCTTTTTTAAAGAAGATAGTGTTTATGGAAGTGTTTCGTCCTTTGAAGTGTTTTTTAATTGTCATTATCGATACTTTCTAAAATCTGGTTTAAAACTATCCAACAATGACGTTGAACCGACATTAGTTGCGCTGATGGGTACTATTGCCCATAACCTCGTGGAAGACTTAAAGAAAAACAAGATTAGTGAGTACGATGAAGTTCAGCTAAAACATAAGGTTTCTGAATATTTTAAAGATTTATACACCATCTATCCTACCCAAGTTGCTTACTGGCAGTTTATTGAAACACGTTTGTTTGCTCAACTATCCTTAGCCATACAACGCCTTCTTGCTGCTGAAAAAGACACAAGTTTTGAATTCTTTCAAGCAGAATTACAGTTTGAGCAATCATGGGAGCTTGATGCTACACATAAAGTTATATTGAAAGGGTTTATTGATCGAATAGACAAAACAACTGATTTTATTCGTATACTTGATTATAAAAGTAGTGAAAAAAACTTGTCTTACAAAGAAGTTAAAGCAGGACTGCAATTGCAACTATTGACCTATGCAATTGTTGCTGATAACTTGTTTACTCAAAAGATTTCAAGTGTCCACTATTTCTCATTTTTAAATGAGGTGGTCGATATACACAGTCAAAAAGTTAATCGAAACAAAATTGACGTAACTACGAAAGATGATTATTTAAAGCTATTTTACAACAGACACAAACTAAACTCTTGGTTTTTAGATGAAGAAGCTAGCATGTATCATAGCGATATGTTTGTAAAACAGCTGACTAGTACAGGAAAAGTTAGAAAAAATGGTCTTTATGATAAAGTGAAAATTCATGAGTTTCTGCTAACTACTTACTCTTATTTGGTAGATACTTTAGAAAAGGGAGATATTTTACGAAATCCAGTTAAAAATGCATGCACTTACTGTGATTTTAAACGAATTTGTGTGTTCAAAGACAAATATCGTGAGTTACCTGATTTTGATGTAGAAAATACACTAAAAGGAGAAAAAGAGAATGCTTGAAAAAAACAAAGAAATTAGTTCAGTTGCAATCAACACACTCGATAAAAATATCCTTGTTAGTGCTTCTGCTGGAGCAGGAAAAACAAAACTTCTTATTGATCGTCTTATTAAAAGAATAACCAAAGATCACGTTGATGTGACTCGTATTTTAGCTTTGACCTTTACTGAAGCTGCTGCTTTTGAAATGAAACATCGGCTTCAACAAGCAATTACTGAGCAAATAGAAAAAGACAATAGTACCTTTTTAAAACGTCAATTATCGTTAATTGAAACTGCTTCAATCTCCACCATCCATTCATTTTGTCTTTCTATCGTCAAGGATTTTAGCTATGTACTTCATTTAAACCCAAAAATGGTGACTAACTTACTCGATGAAGCTACTAAGACTACGATGCTTCAACATTGCCTTGATGAAGTTATTGAACAAGCAACGATGAACAATGATGAATCTTTTGCTCTTTTAGTAGATCATCTATGTCATAAAGCTCACGATTTAGAACCATTAAAAACAGCGATTAAAGAAGTTATGAATGTTCGATCATCCAAAGTGAATCCATACTTATGGGATGAAGAAATCATACGTCTTAGTGATAAAAGATCGAAAATAACTGATTTACCAAGCAATATTGTTAACTTGATATCAGAAAGTGAATTATTAACGATTCATCAATTGCTCAATGTGGTAGCCAAAATACATAGAGACTACACATTTATATTAGAAGACTCCATACATGCTTGGGATAAAGTGAATCAACTTTTAAATGATTGTGAAACATTTATACACAATCGTGATTTTGCATCCTATCAACAATCATTTTTAAGTATCGCTACAATTAAAACACCCACGATAAAAGATGATGATGCATATGCAAAACTCAGGGATTCATTTAATAAGATGTTAAAGAAAAAAGTTGAAAATATTCATAGTGAAGAAACTTATATGGATGATTTACACCAACAACAACCTTTGTTTAAACAATTACTCTTATTAGCTGATCAAACACAACAGCTGTTTCAACAAATTAAAGTTAAACATCAAACGATGGATTTTGATGATATGGAAAAATATGCATTAGCGATATTAAATCATGCACAGTTTAATGTATCTTCTGTTTATCAAGATCGATTTGTGGATGTCCTTGTTGATGAGTTTCAAGACACAAACGATATCCAACATGAAATCATATCTAAGGTAAGTAGAACAAACAATGTCTTTCGAGTTGGAGATATCAAACAATCCATTTACCGATTCCGTAATGCTAAGCCACAACTTATGCGTGATCTTATTTTACATGAAGATGATAATAACATAAACCTTGTACTACCTAACAACTTTCGTTCTTCTCAAGATATCGTACAATTTAATAATTTTGCTTTTAATGCATTTATGAATATCCCTACTTTTGAGGATCGATACACACAAGAAGATCATGTTTCTATTGGACTAGAAAGACAACGATCTAAAAACATTCCTGTTGAACTAGATATTATTGACATTGATATCGAGCAAGAAGAACAACATGAAGATAGTGAAAACAATGAACATGCTTCGTCTAATGTTGAATTTGATGAAACAACACAAGAAGGACAACTAAAAGCACGTCATATTGCGAAACGGATAACACAGCTTGTACAAGAAGGCTATGCTTTTAAAGATATTTGTGTGCTTGTTAAAACACATAAAACAAAAGCTTTCTTAAAAGATGTATTTGATGAAGTAAGTATTCCATATTTTATTGACACAAAAAGTGGCTTTTTTAATTCTCAACCAATACAAGATGTACTTACTTTCCTTCGTGTATTAGACAACCCTGACGATAATATTGCTTTTGTTGGTCTTTTAGCCAGCCCTTTTTTCAATTACAGTTTTGATGAACTTGCTCATTTAGCCATTATAAATCGTACAAAACATTTGACTTATTATGAGCTTATTAAACAAGAGAATCCTGAAGTAGCTGCACAATTGCATCAATTAACAAAGGATAGTAAAGGTAAGAGCTTAACAAGTATTCTGTCTATGATATACGATGTTAACGATTTTTATCACTTGTCTTGTGATGAACAAGCAAAAATCAACTGCGATTATTTATTAGAAAAAGCAGCTACACTCGATAAGCAACACAAACACTCTATAACCTATTTCCTTTCCATCATTAATAACTTGCAAGATGAAGTTAGCTCTGAAGCACTAGCGATAGGTAAAGATGAAGATGTTGTTAAAGTGATGACCATTCATCAATCCAAGGGATTACAGTTTCCAGTCGTCTTCTTTTGGACAAACAATTCCAACAAAATCAACGATTTAACGAGCAAGATTATTGTGGATAATGATTTAGGAATCGGATTATATTCCATTCTTTTACCCTATCGATATAGAAGAGCAAATATATTGCGTCAAGCAATCGAATTTAATAGTGTCAAAGCTGAACTACAAGAGCAAATTCGATTGTTGTATGTTGGACTAACACGTGCAGAAACAAAAATGATTTGTGTAGCTCTTAAAAGCACTGAATCAAGCACTGACCCAATTGATCAATACATGATTTACAAGAAAAAGGGAAATGGATACTGGTTAAGCAGTCTATTTAAACAGTCCAATGAAAGCTTTTTAAAAATGAATGTTGTTTCTCCAACGCTTTCTGTAACTGAGATAAAATCATTAAAGCCTCTTATTAAGGACTCTCCTATCTTGCTTGAAAAGAAACATAAAAAAGAAGATAAAAAGCTTATTGATTTTAAACCTTCACTTCAGTTTAAAAATACACTAAAACAAAGTGAACGTGGTTCTCTAATCCATGATGCTTTATCACAGCTTATTACTCACTCCTTTGACCTATCAGTCTTAGAACATTTAGAGTTAGATACCATAATGAAACAACAAATACTCTCTTGGGTTAATGATCCATTAACAAAAGCATTAAAACAACATCCTATGTTAAGTGAGTACCCGATTATTTTTACTACAAACAAACAGTACCAACAAGGTTATATTGACTTACTTATTATGACACCATCGAAAAATATTATAATTGATTTTAAAAGTGATCAAGTTACTTCATCAGAAGCATTAATTACAAGACACTCTGAGCAATTAAAAAACTATATGTTTGCAATCCAACATATCTTTAAAGATAAGGATGTTGAAGCATTCATTTATAGCATTGAGCTACAAACTTACATTGCAATTTAAAACACCATACACAACTGTGTATGGTGTCAGACTGTTGACAAATAAAGTCGACAGTCTTTTTTTATGTTTATGAAGAAAACAAGATTTGGTAAAATAGATGTAGGTGATAAACATGGCGGTAAATTTCAAAGATAGAAGTGAAATCATGGTGGTAAGTCCACTTAATG